>OMGK01000252.1_pt1 | contig 39714 bp, 37 predicted proteins | sample 1645881 | NCBI WGS metagenome assembly OMGK01 (sample SAMN00849303, study PRJEB25192) | human gut metagenome
AAAAAACTGCACCGTCGCCGATTATAATGATACTCTTTTCTGCCGCACTCGGCATGTTGCTTTTGGGAGTATAAAACACAGCCTGTGCCAATTAGCCGTCCGAAACCGGGCGGCTTTGCTGTTTTTACGTAAATATACTGCTCACTATTCCAGACTGACGGACGCCGCCATTGTAGAATAAATCACTTTGCAGGTACTGTTACGCCCGCAACCTTAATCAAAAATCAAAATTTTTACTAATCATTTTCCTGTTAGCTATAAAAAAGCACAACGCCACGGAGTTTTAAATCTCTGTGGCGTTGTGCTGCTCTCAATCGGTCACTTTTTAAAAGTATCCTTATGTGAGCCTGCCTTTATGCGGGCTTCCGGCATTTGTTTTATCAAATGGCTCTAGTTTGGCTCTATTTGTGTGCGGAGTAATGTATAAATATGATAAGTATTTCAAGGTAATGATTGGTAGGTGGTTAAGTGGATATTTTAATTAAAAATGATGATTTTGTATTTTCATACAGAGTTGGCGGTATATTGATGTGTAATGGTAAAATCTTGTTACAGCGCCCGAAGAATGATGATTATGCTATTATTGGCGGACATGTTGTAGCTATGGAGACAAGTATGGATTATGGAACTAATACAGAAGCTTATCGTTTGTTGAAAAAGATGTCTGATAAGGGTAGGATTAAGCTTGTTGGAAATGGACGGTCAGCACATTATGAATTGATTTAATAAACGCACAATAAACGCACGCATGCGTTTATTGTGCATCATGTTCGATAAGTAGATGTTTTTCAAAGAAAGAAAAATATTGTATAACGGTAAAACAATTAAACGACTAATTATTTATACCATTTCATCAATATTGCTTCATAGCAAATATCCAGCACATTATCATTTTGATCCATACTGAAGGATAAATTGAAAAAGACTTCCGGGTAGCGCTCATCAATATAGCAATAGCACAAATTGTATTGGCTTTCCAGACCATCATGATTATAGGCCTTATTTTTATACACTACCTCTTTTTGAGGCTCTCCATAAGCAGCAATCACTTGTTCCCTGGAATCGCCTAATTTTATACCACGCGAAGTTTCTGTGTCTGATGACATTTGATCGGGGTATTCAGTATATGCCGTACAATTTGTAGTCATAATAGAAATACGTTCTACATCTTCATAGCCGTTTCCGGCTCCATATAAGTCTACGTAATTGCTATATCCAAATCCATTAACATTAAAATCCTCATAAGAGAGAGGCAAAATGGTGCTATTCTCCGTGCTTCCTGATACTTCCACCGGTGCCGGAGTTTCTGTGGAATCTTCCGTTATCACTTCTGTGGTTTCAGTGCGTTCGGTTTCTGCGTTCGTTTCACTCTGCCCGGCATCCGGTGCTTAACGTTGCTTCGCAACTATTATGATCAAATTGTAGCAGAAAATGGAGATATGGCAACTGGATTTTTCTAAGATATTTCCCATGCATGAAGTATCAAGAGTTGTAATCAAGTACATTCTTAGGACTTAGATGAAAAATAGGATTTACTATGATATGATTAGTTAAGAATTATATTTAATACGAAAGAGGAATGACACATTATTATGGAATTTTTCAGTTTGTTTTCAACAGTATTTTTTAATATAGCAATTACCTTTGGCCTGTTATTACTTATATACTTGTTTTTCTCTTCCGGCATTAGAGCACGTAAGGACCTGAAACCGGTTAAGTACATTTCCTACAAAAAGGATCATTTTCAGGAGAATTTTGAATTTACCTGTGAGTTTTGCGGATCCAAGGTATCTTCTGCGGATGAAAAATGTCCAACCTGTGGCGGTAATTTTGGAAAGAACAAGGAGTATCAGTTAAAGAAGCGGGCCATGCATCAAAGGTATTTAGAGTATATGAAATCCCAGGAAGAAGCCATTACACAGGAAATGGAATATATAAGTACTACAATGCAGGCAATTCAAAAATATAAGCTGATACGTCATAAATACTACAATTTTGAAATCGGCGAGCCTCCGGTTTATAAACCTGCAAGTGATTATGAATTTACCTGTGAATACTGTGATAATAAGATAAGGGGAAAAAGCACAGACGAAAAGGGGTGTAGTAATTGTGGGGCTTCTTATAAAGAAAACCTGGAATTATTGGTACGCGAAGAGGAAGACCGTCTGGAAAAACGCCATTATGACGAATATATGAAACTGAAGGATCTGGAGTGGGAGCAGAATATCAGGAATGAGCGAAGAGATGCAAACATTGATGAAAAGTATGGGACACCTATCCGATTTATGGAGAAAAATGCAAAGGTTATTGCGCTGGTCATTTTGCTTGGGCTTATGATGATTTCCGTGGGAATAACAGTTTTGATTTTAAAGTTTAGGTAAAACAGGATGAGTATATCTGACGTGAAGGGAGATCACATGGACATTCTATTTAAAAACGATGATTTTGTATTTTCCTACAGGGTTGGCGGTATATTGATCCATAATGAAAAGATCCTGTTGCAACGTCCGAAAAATGATGACTATGCTATCATCGGCGGGCATGTTGCTGCTATGGAGGCCAGCATGGAAACGCTGAAACGGGAGTTTGAAGAAGAACTTCACGCTGAGATAGAGGTAGATAATCTGCTGGCTATAGGCGAAATTTATTTTCCATGGGGAAAGAGACCCTGCCACCAGATCTGCTTATATTATAATGTTCATTTACTGGACGATAGTATTCCTATGGATGGGGTGTTTCATGGATATGATGAATTGGATCATGAGAGAATCAATCTGGATTTCTGCTGGATTCCGCTGGAGGAACTAAGGAAGGACACGAAGGTATATCCATTGGAACTGATACCTTACATACTTGAGCAGAGAAAAGAAACGGTACATTTTGTTTCAAGGCAGATTTAATTGAGAGGGCAAGGAAAGAAAATGCTGGAAGTAAAATTTTATGACTCAGTGGATGATTCCCTGTTGAAGTTTGCGGTGATCGTCTCACAGAGCAATGGCAAATGGGTATTTTGCAAGCATAAAGAAAGAGACACCTATGAAGTTCCGGGTGGACATAGAGAAGCCGGTGAAAGCATTCTTGAAACGGCGAAAAGAGAATTGCAGGAAGAAACCGGTGCAATCAGGTTTGATATGAAGCCCCTGTGTGTATACTCTGTAACCGGGAAGACCAGAGTAAATGATACGGGAGAAGAATCCTTTGGGCTGCTTTGCTATGCAGAGATAACAGAATTTGCGACAGAACTGCATAGCGAGATGGAGAAGATAGTACTCTTGGACGAACTGCCGGAGGAGTGGACGTATCCGTTGATACAGCCGAAATTGATAGAGAAGTATTTGCAGATGAAAAATACTATTGATTTTCGCCTGCGTGCTTGATAGAATGTAGATGTAATGAAAGTTTACCGCTGACCGATATGCGGGATATAAATGGTTGGGTCGAAAGTGTAGTCCTTCGCCGTGAGGCGGGGGACTTTTTATATTGAAGTATATAAAGAAATTCCTGTTAAAGTTATACCTTGAATTAAGATAATCAAGTGAATTATAATGACTTTAGTTAAAAAATAAATTTTGCTACATTTAGGAGGTCCCCATGCTATTTATAGAATACCCCAAATGTTCCACCTGTCAAAAGGCAAAAAAGTGGCTGGAGGAACATAATATCACCTATACAGATCGTCACATTGTAGAGGACAACCCCACCTACGAAGAATTAAAAGAATGGCAGAGCAGAAGTGGGCTACCGTTAAAGAAATTCTTCAATACCAGTGGGTTGTTATATAAGAACATGCGGTTGAAGGACAAGCTTCCGAACATGACGGAAGAGGAACAACTTCGGCTGCTGGCCACGGACGGAATGCTGGTAAAGCGGCCGTTTGTCGTGGACGGGGATCTGGTGTTGACCGGATTCCGGGAAGCAGAATGGAAGGAAAAATTAATTTAGTACAAGGAGGACGAATATGAGCAGAGTAAATTTTGGAGCAAAGCCGGTAATGTATCCCATGCCGGTGCTGATCATTGCAACTTATGACGAAAATGGAGTACCCGATGCCATGAACGCAGCATGGGGAATCATTACGGACATGAATGAGATCTCCATCAGTATGTCAGAGCATAAGACCACGGAGAATCTGGCAAAGACCGGAGCATTTACCGTAAGTATCGGAACCGAAGATACCGTGGTAGCCTGCGACTATGTGGGCGTGGAATCTGCGAAGAAAGTACCTGATAAATTCTCAAAGTCCGGTTTCCATGCAGCCAAGAGTGATTTTGTCAATGCACCGTTGATCGATGAACTTCCCATGGCGCTGGAATGTAAGGTGAAAAGTTTTGAAGACGGTATTCTGGTGGGCGATATCGTCAACGTCAATGCGGACGAAAGCATCCTGACGGATGGCAAGATCGATCCGAAGAAATTGAAGCCAATCAGCTATGATCCTGTGAATAATACTTATCTTGCAATGGGAGATAAAGTAGGAAATGCTTTTAAAGACGGTTTGAAATTGAAATAGTAAGATCAAAGAACGCAGGAGGTTTAACCCTCCTGCGTTCCCATCTCATCGGTGGTAGAGCGGATATGTTCTACTGCCGTTTTTACTTGTTCAGCGCAATCCAGGTTGTTCTGGCTCATGGTGTGCACCTGTTCGGCATTAGCTGTGACTTCTTCGGTTACAGCGGACAGATGGGAGATGTTCTCCATAATCTTATTATTGGATTCTGACAATCCCAGAATGTGGTGATTTACTTCTTCCACCTGGGAAGCCAGTGCTTCCATATTTTTGTTCAGCTGTTCGAAAGTCTCGGAAGCAGCCAGGATCTTTTCGCCCTGCTGTTCGGTAGCTTCAATGGAACCGTTGATAGTGTTGACTACCATGTTGGCATTGATATTCAGCTCGTTGGTAATCTTGGTGATCTCTTCGGTAAAGCTCTTGGTCTGCTCTGCGAGCTGACGGATCTGCTGTGCTACAACGGCGAAACCGCGTCCGGCTTCACCGGCACGGGCACTTTCGATGGAAGCGTTCAGAGCTAAAAGATTTGTCTGACCGGAGATTGCCATGATGCTTCCGGCGATAGTTTCCACCTCTTTTGTCTTTTCCTGTAATTTTGCCATGGCATCGGTGACGGAATGGTTGGTATCCTTGATCATGGCGGACTGCTGTTTTAAGGATTCCATAGCAGCCATATTCTTACGGATGCTTTCGTTAGAATCCTCGGCAATCTGAACCATCTGTTCGGAAATGTGACCGGTCTGCTCGATAGCACGCTGAATCGTGCCGGTCATCTGGCTCTGTTCTTCGATGCTGGTAGCAGTCATATTGGTAGCATCGGAGATTTCCTGCATGCTGTTGGCAACGGATTCCGTCGTCTGTACCAGCTGGTTCATAAGATCTGTGGTTTTGGTGGTCTCCTGATGTACGGTCTGGGATACGTCCAGAATATTATCCAGTACTTCTTTTACATGGTTATGTTCTTCCCGGGAAGAACCGATGGCGTCATTATTAAAAAGTATTGTGATCTTACCGGTCTCCAGAATAATAATTCCGATCAGGAATACCAGCAGGGTAGAGCAGACTGCATTCACATCCTGACCGTAGATTCCCTTCGCAGCCTGAACGATCATGACGATCAGGTAGAGCACGAATAATCCCACAGCGGTTTTCTTCAGAGATTTTTTCTCATAATAAGGAATCTGTAATATGAAAATGGCGATCAGCGCATAGTGAATGAAACTTGCATCTGTCTGTAAACCGACTAACAGATACTCAATGCCGATCTCGATGGTAGCGAAGACTTTTAATAGTCGTGTCGCCTTATTTCGAAGGTGTGTCACGACATTTACCACACAGAAAACGGCAATCAGAATGGTATTTGCGTATGTAACAATGGGTGCAATGTTGTGATTTGCCAGTTTTAACCACAGATAAAATAGGAACACGATCGCCAAAAGCGAAGTAGCGATAATATAGAACCGGTTCATTCTGATATTGCGTTCCGAAGTATCCGTATAACGATATTTATTATTTTCTTTCATATTCATAAGTTCCCTCCCTTTTCTATTGATACTATTTTAAGTGTAACTGCTTTCATCAATTTTTTCTACATTTTTGTTCCATTTTTTAAAAAAATATGGAAATAAAAAAACAAATTGATACTGATTTTCAATACCAAATGCGCTATAATACTTCTGTTACAACACAGAACATTAAAATGTTGAGATACGAAAGGATACAGAAGTGTTATGACACTGAAAGAATTGGAAATCGGTAAAAGCGCCGTGATCGAAACCGTCGGTGGTTCCGGAGAACTCAGACAGCATTTCCTGGATATGGGTATGATCCCGGGAGCAGAGGTGACGGTGGTAAAGCTGGCTCCGATGGGGGATCCCATGGAATTGCAGGTGCACGGCTATGAACTTACGTTGCGTTTGGCGGAAGCGGATCAGATTGAGATCGCACCTATATCGAAGAGAACAAGAGAACATAAAGGGCTGGACCGGGTGACGGATGCGGAGCACCCGGGATTAGGTGAGGATGGAAAATACCATTCGAAAAAAGATGAGAATCCTTTGCCGGAGGGAACGACATTAACGTTCGCCCTGGCGGGAAATCAGAACTGCGGCAAGACTACACTGTTCAATCAGCTCACCGGCTCGAATCAGCATGTGGGAAATTTCCCCGGAGTCACCGTAGACCGTAAGGACGGTTCCATCAAGGGGTATCCGGATACTTTGGTGACAGACTTGCCCGGTATTTATTCCATGTCCCCTTATAGTAGTGAAGAGATCGTATCCCGTAATTTTATCCTGTATGAGAAACCCAGAGCTATCATTAATATCGTGGATGCCACGAATATCGAGCGTAATCTGTATCTGACCATGCAGTTGTTGGAAATGAACATTCCCATGGTCGTAGCCCTGAACATGATGGATGAAGTCACCGGCAATCATGGTTCCATCGATGTGAATGCCATGGAGGCGTTCCTGGGAGTTCCCGTAATCCCCATTTCAGCTGCGAAAAACGAAGGCGTGGATGAACTGATCCGTCATGCAGTCCATGTGGCAAAATATCAGGAACGGCCGTTGCGGCAGGATTTCTGCGATAAAAACGATCATGATGGTTCCGTACACCGTTGCATCCATGCGGTATGCCATCTGATCGAGGATCATGCGGAGACTGCAAAGCTGCCCCTGCGTTTCGCAGCCAACAAAGCCATTGAAGGAGACCATCTGATCCTGGAGAAGCTGCAGCTGGATGAAAATGAAAAAGAAATGCTGGAGCATATTGTCTGCCAGATGGAGACAGAGCGTGGTGTGGACCGGAGTGCGGCTATCGCGGACATGCGGTTTGATTTTATCGAGAGATTATGTGAACAGACGGTAGTAAAGCCGAAGGAAAGCAAAGAACGGATCCGCAGTGAGAAGATCGATCGGATCCTTACCGGAAAATATACGGCAATCCCTTGTTTTATTGTGATCATGATATTGGTGTTTTATTTGACATTTAATGTGATCGGAGCCTGGCTGCAAGGGCTTTTGGAACTGGGAATCGGCAGACTGACAGAACTTGCGGATGCAGCCATGACAGCGGCCCATGTCAACAGTGCAGTACAAAGTCTTGTGATCGACGGTATTTTTACCGGGGTGGGCAGCGTATTGAGTTTCCTGCCTATTGTGGTGACCTTGTTTTTCTTCCTTTCACTTATGGAAGACAGCGGTTATATCGCCCGTGTGGCATTCGTGATGGATAAGTTGCTTCGAAAGATCGGTCTGTCCGGACGAAGCATCGTACCCATGCTGATTGGTTTCGGCTGTACGGTTCCGGCAGTCATGGCAACGCGGACGCTGACCAGTGAGAGAGATCGTAAAATGACGATTTTGCTCACTCCGTTTATGAGCTGTTCTGCAAAATTACCGATTTATTCGTTCTTCGTGAGCGTATTTTTCCCGGGAAAGGGTGGACTGATCATGTCGGCATTGTATCTGTTTGGTATCCTTATGGGAATTCTGGTAGCATTTTTATATCGGGGCACGTTGTTCCAGGGAGAACCGGTGCCGTTCGTAATGGAACTGCCTAATTATCGTCTGCCCGGAGCGAAAAATGTAGGACAGTTGTTGTGGGAAAAGGCGAAAGATTTTTTACAGAAGGCATTTACTGTGATCTTCATTGCAACGATTGTAGTATGGTTTTTACAGAGTTTTGATCTGAAACTGAATCTGGTAGAGAATTCAGCCAACAGTATGCTGGCAATGCTATCAGGTCTGTTGGTTCCGGTGTTCCGGCCGCTGGGATTGGGAGACTGGCGGATCTGTACGTCTCTGATCAGCGGATTCATGGCAAAAGAAAGTGTGGTAGCGACGCTGGAAGTCCTGTTTGGCAGCAGCATTGCCACGGTACTTACCCCACTGGCAGCCGCGTCGTTGCTGGTATTCAGTCTGCTGTATACTCCCTGCGTGGCAGCCATCGCTTCTGTCCGCAGAGAACTGGGTGGAAAATGGGCCATCGCCGTGGTACTCTGGCAGTGTTTTGTGGCATGGGTGGCAGCCTTTTTAGTACATGTAATCGGAATGCTTCTGGGATGAAAATTCCTCGATAAGCGAATATTGGATAGAAGTGTGGGAGTGCGCAGCACGAAGCAATTCGTAGGAATTAAAGGTGGGGCTTTTGCCCCCGACATCCATATATAATAGAAAACCTGCAGGGGATTATTCCTCCTGCAGGTATTTTATTACGCATTTCAATTCCGGTGAGATCCATTTGTTCCTATGATATAAAAGCTGCCGCCAGATATCCGGATGAATCTCTGTCATGGGGAGACTGACGAGATTTCCTTTTGCCAGATCCTCTGCAATCACGAACTCCGGCAGATAGGAGATACCGAGACCCTGACACAGAAGATTGCGGATCAGCTGGGTATCGCCCACCTCCATGATGGGCATTGTCTCCTTACCGTTTTGGGAGAGCAGATCATCCAGAGCCGCCCGGTAACTCATGTTTTTCTCTGTCAGGATCAGCGGATATTGCAGAATCTGTTCCAGGGTGATCTGAGTCTGTCCGGCTAAGGGGTGACTGGCACCGGTGACGAAGTGAATATCCACGGGAGCTTCGAAAGCGGTCACATAATTGTGATTAAAAATACGGCGGTCCAGCGTGTATACAATGTCCACCTGATTCTGTCCCAGCATCTGGAACATTTCATCAGTGCTGGTAGCGATGATCTTCAACCGGATTCCGGGATATTTTTCATGAAAATCTTTAAAACGGCTGTGAAATTCCCAGCTGGCCAGGGACTCTGCAATGGCGATCCGCACCAGACCCTCCGGAGCGGTATTACCGCTGATGTGGGTGGCTTCCGCGGCGAGACGCAGGATCTGCTGGGCCAGGGGTAACAGCTTCTCCCCTTCGTTAGTCAGGGTTACGGTATGCCCGATCCGCTCAAACAGAGGGATGGACAGCTCCTTTTCCAATTGTTTGATCTGAAAGGATACGGTGGACTGGGTATAACCCAGACGTCCGGCCGCCAGCGTAAAACTTTTCAGCTCATTTACCATAACAAAGGTTTCCAGATTTTTAACATCCATGGGGTAGATACACTTTCTGAATTGTAAATTTAATTCCTCGATCAATATAATGAAAATAATTTGTTTTTCAAATATTTAAGAAAATTATATAATGAAAAAATAGGGCTGTCAATGTGAAAAGATGGCGAAAATATGGGAAAACAGCAAAAATATATGTCGTATCCCATGTTTAGAATAAGTAGTTTTGGGAAGGATCATGGGTATGGAAAACAGAGAAAGACTGGGGAGTCGTTTGGGATTTATCATGCTGTCGGCAGGGTGTGCCATTGGCTGCGGAAATGTGTGGAAGTTCCCCTGGATGTGTGGACAGAATGGTGGAGGCAGCTTTATGCTGATCTATGTGATCTGCCTGATCGTGCTGGGCCTGCCTACTATGATCATGGAGTTTTCCGTGGGACGTGCAGCGCAGACGAGTCCGCTTTATATGTACCGGAAATTATCCGGCGGCAGGGGAAAATGGAATCTGTGGGGCATCGTCTGCCTCATCGGCAACATTGCGTTGATCGCTTTCTATGCGGTGGTGTCCGGATGGATCCTCTATTATTTTGTAAAATTTCTGACAGGGCAGAATCAGGATTTTGGTTTTGAAAAAATGATCACGACACCCTCGGTGAATGTGACATATCTGCTCTTCACCCTGCTGATCGCTTTTGTCATTTTAAGCTTCCATCTGCAGGGTGGGCTGGAACGTATTACCAAATATATGATGTCAGCATTGATCGTGCTGATGCTGGTGCTGGCGGTGCACAGCTTTACACTTCCGGGAGCAGGAGAGGGCTTAAGCTTCTATCTGATCCCGCATTTCTCTAAAATCACCGGTTCCGTGGTGGTGGGTGCCATGAATCAGGCATTTTTCACCTTGTCCGTGGGAATGGGCGGTATGGCGATCTTCGGAAGCTATATCGGCAAGGACCGTTCTCTCATGGGGGAGTCTATCCATATTATTATCCTGGATACACTGGTGGCAGTGATTGCCGGTATCATTATATTTCCGGCATGCTTTACTTATGATGTGGAAGTGACGGCGGGTCCCAGCCTTCTGTTCGATACTATGGCGACAGTATTTAACAACATGGCAGGCGGCAGATGGTGGGGAACCTTATTTTTCCTGTTCATGGTGTTCGCAGCCATGTCCACAGTGCTGGGCGTGTGTGAAAATATTCTGGCCATGGTCCGGGAACTGACCGGATGGTCGAGACCGGTAGGATGTATCGTCTGCGGTGTGGGAACGTTTCTGTTGGCATTGACAACGGCGTTGGGCTTCAGCGTGATCCATTTTCAGCCCTTTGCGGCGGGAACGACCTGGCTGGACTTCTGGGATTTCCTGGTGTCCAACAATATCATGCCCATAGGTTCGATCCTGCTGGCAGTATTTTGCTGTTATAAGGTCGGCTGGGGCTGGGACAAATTCCTTGAGGAAGCAAATGCCGGCAAAGGCTTAAAGGTGCAGCCGTGGATGAAGCCGGTGTTCAAATATTTTGTGCCGGCGGCAGTACTGTTCATCTATGTGTACGGAATGGTAAATTTTGCGTGGAAATAAAGTAAATAGAAATAGGCGGGCGGCGGAGTGAAAAGCTCCGCCGTTTTTCGTTGCATTGAAATGAAAAAATGGGTAGTATAAAGAATAGAAGAGCAGAGAAATCAGGAGACATCTATGACAGAGCAGGAGATCCGGACGATATTGAACAGACAAAGAGAATATTTTGCCACGGGAGCCACACTTTCCCGGAAATTTCGGGCAGAACAGCTGGGAAAATTAAAGGCCTCCCTGCAGCACCATGAAGAGGAACTGAATGCTGCACTGCGACAGGATCTGGGGAAAAGCCGGATGGAGAGCTATATGTGCGAGATCGGACTGACTCTGTCGGAGCTAACCTGGATGCAGAAGCACCTGCGGGGACTGATGCGGGAAAAGAGAGTGCCGACACCGTTATCACAGTTCGTAGCGAGAAGCTTTCGCTCTCCGTCACCCTATGGCACCGTGCTGATCATGAGCCCCTGGAATTACCCGGTGTTACTGACGCTGGATCCGCTGATCGATGCCATAGCTGCCGGAAATACGGCGGTGGTGAAGCCCAGTGCATATACTCCGGCGACGGCAGCTGTGCTGAAAAATATTCTGGAAGAATGTTTTCCGATAGAATACGTGGCTGTGATCACCGGCGGCAGAACGGAGAATCAGGCATTATTGCAGCAGCGGTTTGATATGATATTTTTCACCGGAGGCAAGATCGTGGGACGGGAGGTGCTGAGAAGTGCCGCGGAATACTTGACCCCGGTGACGCTGGAGCTGGGTGGGAAAAGTCCATGTATCGTGGATGCTACGGCGAAGCTTCCGCTGGCGGCGAGGAGGATCGTATTCGGAAAATATCTAAACTGCGGACAGACCTGTGTGGCACCGGATTATGTGTTGTGTGATGTCAGGATCCGCGACCGATTGGTGGAAGCTATCCGGGAGGAGATCGCGAGGCAGTTTGGAGCAGATCCCCTGCAGAATCCGGATTACGGGAAAATCATTAACGAAAAGCATTTTCACAGACTATTGGGATTGATGGATGCAGGAAAAATCATCTGCGGCGGACAGTATGACGAGAAGACGTTGCGCATTGCACCTACGGTGATGATGGATGTGGACTGGTCGGATGCCGTGATGGGAGAAGAAATCTTCGGACCGATCCTGCCGGTGGTGACTTATAATGCGTATGATACAGAGAAAAGCATTGTACAAAATGATTTTAGCGGAGAGGTTTCCGGAAGCCAAGCTGCCGCGGGGGATTTTGTGGATTGGGCGATCCGTTGCGTAGAGGAACATCCTCATCCGTTGGCATTGTATTTTTTCAGTGAAGATAAAAAAGCCCAGAGAAGGATCCTGGATCACTGCCATTTTGGCGGCGGCTGCATCAACGACACCATTATTCATCTCGCCACCAGCGCCATGCCCTTCGGCGGCGTAGGTGAGAGCGGCATGGGTGGGTATCACGGCCGCACCGGATTCGAGACCTTCAGCCATTATCGGAGTATCGTGGACAAAAAGACATGGATGGATCTGCCGATACGGTATCAGAGGTATGATGAGAAAAAAGAGAAGTTGTTGCGGCGGTTTTTGAAGTAACGTCCTGAAAAGTGTGAGATGGCACGAGATTACGTCCTGAAAAGTGTAGTGTATAGCCTAAATTACGTCCTGAAAAATGTAATAGCAGGATATTAGCGTGAAATAATATAGAAATCGTGAAGGAAAGAAGGTAATTAGTATGAACTTTATCAAACAGAAATGCATTACAGCAGCAGTATTATTGCTGGTTGCTATTTTGTCCATAACGGTTGTAGGAAAATACGCCTCCGCCCCGGAGAATCATCAGAAGACCATTGCCTCTCTGGATGAGAAAAAACAGACTGTCATGGAACTGACGGCGGCATCCACGGTGACCTCGGCGCTGATCACTTTGCTTCCGGGCGACACGGCAACACCCATTGCGGAGAAAATGGCAGATGTCAGCGGGTATCTGCTGGTGGTTCTCTGCGCCATTTATCTTGAAAAATATCTAGTGACGATTACCGGATATGTGGCATTTACCTACCTGATTCCGATTGCCTGCGGCTTGTGGATATTTAATCTGATTTTTGCAAATGCCACCGTGAGAAAACTGGCAGCAAAACTGGCCGTGTTTGGCTTGGCAATCTCCCTCGTGGTTCCCGCCAGTGTGAAGATCTCTGACCTCATCGGTGACACCTATCAGGCCCAGATCGAAGCAACCATTGAAGATGCCAAGAACACACAGAGCATACTGGAAAACAGTGGCGTGGTGGATGACACTAATGCGACGGATGACACTAATGCGACGGAAACAACCGAAATCGGAACAACAGAAGCTTCTGGAACTGTTACAGGTAATGTGCAGGAGAAGGAAAACAATAACTCCGGCTCTGGCTCAAACATCTTCGACTGGGCAAAAGACGCTATTTCCGGCGCTAAAGATTCGGTGGCAAATGTTGTGGAAAATGTGACAATTTCTACCGAAGAACTGGTACAGAAGGTGGAGAATTCCCTCAATCACTTTATCGAGGCGGTTGCCGTGATGATCATTACTTCCTGTGTGATCCCGATGTTGGTGTTGCTGTTGTTCTTCTGGATGGTGAAGATCGTGCTGGATGTGGATCTGAGTGGTGTGAAGATCAAGGGGATGCTGCCGGAGCGGAAGGAATAGATTGTAGGAAAGAGGGGAAGAACATGGAATACCTTGCACACATTGATGGGGACAGAGAGCAATCAGTAAAAGAACATTTACAGGGAACCGCAGAGCTTGCAGAAAAATTTGCTGCAAAATTCAGGAAAGCGGACTGGGGATATTGTTGTGGAATGTTACATGACATTGGAAAATATTCCGCGGAATTTCAAAAGAAAATCAAAGAAAATCTGGATATCCGGGTGGATCATTCCACTGCCGGGGCGAAGGTCTGCGAAAATTTAGATGGCTGCTATTGGCTTCTGACTTACTGCATAGCAGGGCATCATGCAGGGTTGCCGGATCTGGGACGAGAGGGATTGCCGTCCTCTTTGCTGGGGAGACTTAAGAAAAGGTTGTGCGATTACAGTGCGTATGAAAAGGAAATAGAAATCCCTCAAATTACCACACCACCCATTGCCATGAATCCGGAACAGGATCCAAACTTTGCGCTGAGTGTATTTATCCGCATGCTGTATTCCTGCCTGGTGGATGCCGATTTTCTGGATACAGAACAGTTTATGAACAACGGAACGGTTCAAAGGGATTCCGGAGAGAGCATGGATGTTCTTTTGGAGAAATTGCAAAATTACACAGCAAAATGGCTTATAAATCGGAATGATACTACGATTGATGGAAGACGATCTGAAATTCTCCGGAACTGTCTGGAAATGGGAAAGTCCTCCAAAGGATTGTTTCAGCTTACGGTACCCACCGGTGGTGGCAAAACTGTGGCTTCTCTGGCATTTGCGTTGCAGCATGCGGTGGAGAACCATATGGACCGTGTGATTTATGTGATTCCCTATACCAGTATTATCGAGCAGAATGCGCAGGTGTTCAGGGAAATCCTGAGTAGTGAAAATGTGTTGGAAAATCACAGCAATGTAGACTATGAGAGCTCGGAAGAGTTCAAACCCATGCAGTTGGCAGCGGAAAACTGGGATAAACCGGTGGTGGTTACCACAAATGTCCAGTTTTTTGAATCCCTGTATGCTAATAAGTCCTCAAAATGCAGAAAACTACATAATATAGTCAACAGTGTGATCATATTCGATGAGGCGCAGATGCTTCCACCAAATTATTTGAAACCGTGCATGGCAATGATAGAAGAACTGTTGCAGCAGTATGGAACAAGTATTGTACTGTGTACGGCGACGCAGCCGGCATTACAGCAGTTTCTGCCTGAAAAGTATGTTGCCCGGGAATTATGCCCACGGAGAGAGGAACAATTTCGATTTTTTGAAAGGGTAACCTATCAGAATATTGATACCGTCACGGAAGAGGAAATGGCGGAAAAATTGCAGCAGGAGTGGCATGCACTGTGTATCGTGAATACGAGGAAAAGGGCGCAGCGGCTTTACGAACAACTGCAGGGAGAGGGCGTTTATCATTTGTCTACCACTATGTATCCGGCGCATAGGAAACGGGTGCTTGCGGAGATCAGGGAACGCTTGGATGACAAAAAAGGGAAAAAATGTATCGTCATTTCGACCAGCCTCGTGGAAGCCGGAGTGGATCTGGATTTTACTTCGGTATATCGGGAACTAGCCGGTGTGGACTCCATTATTCAGGCAGCCGGTAGGTGCAACCGAAATGGTGAAAGGGGAAAGGAAGAGAGTATTGTTCGTATTTTCCAGTGGGAAGATAAGGAACAGATGTCGGAGCAGAGGCATCAGATTGACACGACTCAAAAACTGTTGGCGAGAGGGAAAGATATCACCGCGCTGGAGAGTATTACAGAATATTTTTGGGAGCTATATCACATCAAGGGTGAAAGTCTGGATGTGAAGAAAATTCTGGAGAAATTCGATGGTGGAGATTACCAATTTGCGACGGTTGCGAAAGATTTTAAGCTGATTGAGGAAAATTCGGTTACGGTATATATCGACCAAGAACCGGAAGCGAAGGCTCTTTTGCAGGAAATCCGCCAGCAGGGACTGACGAAGAGCCGTATGCGAAAAGCAGGGCAATATTGTGTAAGTATTCGGAAAAAAGGGGAATATGAGAAACGGAAGATGTTGTTTGAAGAAATGCGTGATGCGGGGATGGTAGAAGCGGTAGACCCGGGTGCGCAGGATTTTTATGTGCTGACGCAGGAGGAACAATACCGGGAAGAAACCGGATTGAAACTGGAAGTGGAATTGGGCGGAATGATGATGGTTTAATATTGCAGGAAATGGAAGTAGCGGTACACGATGGAAAAGTGTACCGCTACTCTTGCAAGTTAATGAAAATTACAATTATTTCAATCCACAGGATATACCTGACATTGAAAGTATAACATATAATTCAAAAAAATCTAATAGTTTTAGCAATAGTTTCAATTGAAATTATCATTACGAATAAAAATAGGCATTGCAAATATATTAGACTTGTAGTATAGTGAATTTGTCAGATAAATACAGATAAACTAAAATATTGTCATATCATATCTGCGAAAAGACAGTATTTTACAAAGGGGGTATTATTGTCAGACAGAAAATAGTACTACAAGGGAACAGTAAACGGGAACAGCGCTTTAATTGTGGAAAGAAGGTGGAATAAATGGGAGTCGGAGTAAAAGTAAATGTATGGGGAGACTATGCATTGTTTTCGAGACCCGAACTCAAAGTTGAACGCTACAGCTATGACATCATCACGCCCTCAGCGGCACGCGGTATTTTGGAGGCCATTTACTGGCATCCGGGAATGCGGTGGATCATCGACAAAATCTATGTCAAAAACCCTATCCAATTTACAAGTGTACGACGAAATGAAGTAAAAAGCAAGATCCTGGCAAGCAATGTATTGCAGGCATACAACGGTGCAGACAAAACATTGTATATTAGTACGAAGGAGGACATTGTACAGAGAGCATCACAGCTGCTCTGCAATGTAAGCTACACCATCGAAGCTCATTTTGAAATGACAGAGAAAGCCAATGCTTCTGATAATCCCGGAAAATTTAAGGACATTATCATGAGACGGCTGCGTAAAGGAGAATTTTATTATATGCCATACTTCGGTTGTAGAGAATTCTCGGCGCATTTTGCTCTCTGCGAGGAAGAAGAAATTCATACCGCCTATGATGTAGTAGAAGAAAAAGATCTTGGCATCATGCTGTTTGACATGGATTACAGTGATCCGGAAAATATCCAGCCTATGTTTTTCCGGGCAATAATGCGTCACGGCGTGGTGGATCTGAGAGATTGCGAGGTGCTGCGATGATACTACAGGCACTGGTAAAATACTATGAAAATCTGGCAGAACAGGGGAAAGTATCCAGGTTGGGATGGTGCCATGCGAAAGTGTCCTATGAAATCAATTTGTCTTCGGAGGGGGATATCATAGGTATTACTTCCCGAAAAATAGAGGATATGCGTGGTAAGAAAGTAGTCTGGGTACCGACAAATCTCGTCGTGCCGGAGATGGTGACCAGATCTTCCGGTGTGGCAGCTAATTTTCTGTGCGACAATTCCAAGTATATGCTGGGTATTGACGCAGATGGAACGAACTCACGTGTAGCGGATTGCTTCCAGGCGACGAAAGAAAAGCATGGACAGATTCTGCAATCTGCACAGGGAAAAACAGCCCGGGCAATTTTAGCCTATTTTGAAAAATGGGATCCGCAGAAAGCATCAGAACATCCTGTGATTCGGGAAAACTGGGAAGAATTGACAGAAGGCGGCAATCTTATTTTCTCTGTGGAAGGGCAGGAAGCACCGGAAGATCCGGAGATTCGAGACTGTTGGGAAAACTATCGGGCGCGGAATGGTGGAGAAGATAACGGCATTTGCCTGGTTACCGGTAAAAAAGCCGAGATATCACGAATCCATAAAGCAATCAAAGGAGTACCCGGGGCACAGTCCAGCGGAGCGGCGCTGGTATCATTCAATGCACCGTCATTTGAGTCTTATGGAAAGGAACAGAGTTATAATGCGCCGGTGGGAAAATATGCGGAATTTGCATATACCACGGCACTGAATCATCTGCTGTCCCAGCGGGATTATACCTTTTCCCTGGGGGATTCCATGATCGTGTACTGGGCAGAAAGCGGTAAAGAGCAGTATCAGAAGTGTTTTCTGAATATGTTTAAACCCACGAAAGATAATCAGAAAAAACTGAAGGACATTTTCGACAGCCTGAAAGAAGGCACCAGGGTTTACTTAGAAGATGCGGAGATGGATCCGAAACAGAATTTTTACATACTGGCGCTGGCACCAAATGCAGCACGATTGTCGGTCCGTTTTTTCTATGTAAATTCGTTTGGAAAAATCATACAGAATATAGCAGACCATTATGAGCGGCTCAAGATTGTAAAACCGGCATGGGAAGAACAGGATTATCTGGGGATTCGTGACATGCTGAATGAAACCGTGAATCAGAAATCAAAAGATAAGACACCGGTTCCGAACATGGCAGCCCTTGTATTGCAGGCGATTCTGTCGGGCGGACGATATCCGGCAAGTCTGTATACCTACACACTGATCCGCATTCGGGCAGAGTGCGGTAACGTGAACTGGAAACGTGCTGCTATCATCAAAGCAGTTTTGATCAAAAATTATAATTGTATGAAAGGAGAAAATCTCATGGGGTTGAACGAAGACCGCAATGATATAGCCTATGTATTGGGAAGATTGTTTTCCGTATTGGAAAGCATACAGAAAGAAGCAAACCCGACAATCACTACGACAATTCATGACCGCTACTTTAATTCCGCATGTGCTACGCCGGCAGTTATTTTCCCGGTGTTGCTCAAACTGAAAAACAGCCATATGAAAAAGTTGGAACGGGATAAAGGCGGAGCGAAAGTCTATTACGAAAAAGAAGTTGGGAAAATTATGGGCAAATTTGACGATTTCCCGAAACGCTTATCCCTGGAACAGCAGGGGCAGTTTGCACTTGGCTACTATCATCAACAGCAGGAAAAATATAAAAAAGGGGAGGACAAATAAATGAGTGAAGCTATTAAAAACAGATATGAGTTCGTAGTATTATTTGATGTGGAGAACGGTAATCCCAACGGAGATCCTGATGCGGGCAATATGCCAAGAGTGGACCCGGAGAGCGGACTGGGTCTGGTAACGGATGTCTGCCTGAAACGTAAGATCCGCAATTATGTCGAGACCGTAAAAGAGGATGCTCAGGGATATAAGATTTACATCAAAGAAGATGTACCCTTAAATCGCAGTGACAGAGAAGCCTGTGCGGATATGGGAATCACCGAAACGGATGATAAAAAGGTGACAGAGGAACTTAAAAAGTTAAAGAAAAATGATCCCGGTGTAGATATTAAACTGAAGGATTATATGTGCCGGAATTTCTATGATATCCGTACGTTTGGTGCCGTAATGACTACTTTTGTAAAAGCATCGTTGAACTGCGGTCAGGTGAGAGGACCCGTGCAGATTGGATTTGCCAGAAGTATCGATCCGATCATCAGTCAAGAAGTAACTATCACCAGAGTTGCCATCACCACAGAAAAGGACGCGGAAAACAAGAATACGGAAATGGGTAGAAAGACCATCGTTCCTTATGGACTGTACCGGGCAGAAGGCTATATTTCCGCAAATCTGGCGCGGAAAGTAACCGGATTTTCCGAAGACGATTTGGAATTACTATGGGAAGCAATTCTTAACATGTTCGAGGTAGACCACTCTGCAGCGAGAGGCAATATGGCAGTGCGGGAACTGATTGTATTCAAGCATAGCAAAGAACTGGGAGACTGCCCGGCTTATAAATTGTTCGATGCCGTAGAAGTAAAGAGAAACGAGGGCGTGGAATATCCCAGAAAATATCAGGATTATACAGTTACCGTTCACGAGGAGCAGATTCCTGATTCTGTGGAAGTGAGAAGGATGAATTAATGGAATATGCAGAAGATGATTATCTCATGATATCCGGGATCCAGCATTTCAGATTCTGCAAAAGACAGTGGGCGCTGATCCATATAGAGCAGCAGTGGGCTGAAAATGAACATACGGTAATCGGTGAATTAATGCATAAGAAAGCGCATGATCCATATCTTACCGAAAAAAGAAGAGACACGATCATAGCGAGAGCATTACCCGTGGCGTCCAGAGAAATGGGCGTCACGGGTGAGTGTGATGTGGTGGAATTTCACAGATGTGAGGATGGAATCCGTCTGCATGGGCACAGGGGCAATTTTTCGGTATATCCGATCGAATACAAAAAGGGAAAGCCGAAGATCACAGAGGAAGACAAATTACAATTAGCTGCGCAGGCAATGTGCCTGGAAGAAATGTTTTCCACACAGATTCCGGAAGGTGCACTGTTTTACGGAGAGACAAAACGGAGGGAAATCGTGGAGATCACGGAAGAACTTCGCAGTGAAGTGAAGGAAATGTTTCAGGAAATGCATCAATATTACGAACGGCGATATACGCCGAAAGTAAAGACGGGAAAAGGATGCACATCCTGCTCCTTAAAGGAGCTCTGCATGCCAAGACTCGGGAAAACCGGTTCTGTGAAAAACTATATGGAACAGGCGCTTATGGAGGAAAACGTATGAAAAAATTGCTGAATACGTTATATGTTACTTCCGAAAACAGTTATCTTGCTCTGGATGGTGAAAATATTGTAATTTATGATGACAAGAAAGAATTGGGCAGAGTTCCGCTGCATAATCTTGAGGGAATTGTATCATTCGGATATCGGGGAACCAGCCCGGCACTTATGGGTGCCTGTGCAGAACGAAATATTTCTCTGTGTTACATGACTCCCCAGGGAAAATTCCTGGCACGGGTCACCGGGAAAGTGCGGGGTAACGTGATTCTGCGGGAACAACAGTATGCCAGCAGCAAAGATGAACAGGTGGGATTGGAGATTGCTCAAAATTGTATCCTTGGAAAAGTACATAATGCCAGGTGGGTTCTGGAGCGGGCAGTCAGAGATCATAGTATGCAGATTGATGCAGAGCGGGTAAAAAAGGCATCCGAAATGCTGAAAAATTCTTTGATGTTGATTCAGAACAGCACCTCCGGGGACGAACTCAGGGGATATGAAGGAGAGGCAGCCAGTATTTATTTTAGCGTGTTTGACGAATTGATTCTGCAGCAGAAAAAAGATTTTACATTTCAAGGCAGGAATAAAAGACCGCCCTGCGATAAAATGAACGCAATGATGTCTTTTGTGTATACATTACTGACAAATATGGAAGCATCTGCACTGGAGTGCGTAGGGTTAGATCCCTGCGTGGGATATCTGCACACAGAGCGCCCAGGCAGAGCATCGCTGGCGCTGGATATGATGGAGGAACTAAGATCCGTGTTAGCGGATCGCTTTGTGCTGTCGTTGGTAAATAAACGGATGATCACAGCTAAAAATTTTACCCAAAAAGAAAACGGCGCGGTTCTTCTGGATGATGATGGACGAAAGGTAATACTGACGGAGTGGCAGAATCGTAAAAAAGAAACCATAACGCATCCCTATTTGCAGGAAAAAGTGGAATGGGGCATGGTTCCTTATGTGCAGGCAATGCTGCTGGCACGATTCCTACGTGGCGATTTGGACGGCTATCCTGCATTCCTATGGAAGTGAGGTGTGGTATGTTAGTATTGATCACATACGATGTCAACACAGAAAATGCAGCCGGCAAAGCAAGGCTGCGAAAAGTGGCAAAGCAATGCGTCAACTATGGCAGAAGAGTTCAGAATTCCGTATTTGAGTGCATTTTGGATAATGCACAGAGCATTGCGTTGAAGGCAACACTTGAGGATATCATTGATACAGAAAAAGACAGCCTTCGCTTCTATTACCTGGGTAATAAATATCAGACCAAGATTGAACATATTGGGGTAGACAGAGGAATCGCCCCGGATCAGACACTGATTTTGTAACTGATGCGAAAGCCAAGCATACATAAAATGCCTAGGGGATTCGCACCTTATAAATTATGCGATTTATTGAAATAACATACAAAGATATTTTTAATTAAAATAATTTGTTGTTAAGATTAAATATTTTAGACAATTTTTGCTGAGAGAAAAGAGAACTTTTTGGCGAAAATTGCTGTCGCTCCCCTCGTGGGAGCGTGGATTGAAATTAAAAAGGGATACCGGATGCAGGTAGGGCTGCACCCGTCGCTCCCCTCGTGGGAGCGTGGATTGAAATACAAGCATATGGCAGGATATGCTAAATCCGGCATTGTCGCTCCCCTCGTGGGAGCGTGGATTGAAATTCTGTTCAACGTAGATTTTAGCACGGTTGCAACTAGTCGCTCCCCTCGTGGGAGCGTGGATTGAAATCATGTCTGTCATTCAAAGCATTGATGTGTCTGGAAGTCGCTCCCCTCGTGGGAGCGTGGATTGAAATCGCCAATCGTCGTCGGATCCCATCCAACACCGATGTCGCTCCCCTCGTGGGAGCGTGGATTGAAATTTTACAGTACGGCCCATAGGAACAATTCGGCTTTGTCGCTCCCCTCGTGGGAGCGTGGATTGAAATACAAAAGTTAGAGCGGACCGAACCAGAACATCCGTCGCTCCCCTCGTGGGAGCGTGGATTGAAATTGGTTATGTCATATCTTTCGATAATGACCCCGGGTCGCTCCCCTCGTGGGAGCGTGGATTGAAATGGTAAAGGGAAAACCCTTTCCGCTGTGCATAAGGGTCGCTCCCCTCGTGGGAGCGTGGATTGAAATTCCGGGTCACCTACTTGACAATAGCAACACTTTAAGTCGCTCCCCTCGTGGGAGCGTGGATTGAAATTTTTGCAAAAGAAGTTGATGTTGAAGAATATGTAGTCGCTCCCCTCGTGGGAGCGTGGATTGAAATGCAAAATTTATGCAGACCGCATAGTGTATGTTAGTCGCTCCCCTCGTGGGAGCGTGGATTGAAATAAAAAAAGGAAAATTAAAAGAATATGTCTCATTGTCGCTCCCCTCGTGGGAGCGTGGATTGAAATAATTTTAATTGTCATGTTTGGGTACCTGGTATTTGTCGCTCCCCTCGTGGGAGCGTGGATTGAAATTGAAACAGAATAATCAGCTACTGCAAGGAATCCTTGTCGCTCCCCTCGTGGGAGCGTGGATTGAAATCTCTGTGCATGACATGCTTGTTGCTTCCGATCCCTGTCGCTCCCCTCGTGGGAGCGTGGATTGAAATAATATATGCATTATCTGTTTAACGAAACAGAAATTGTCGCTCCCCTCGTGGGAGCGTGGATTGAAATTACTACTGTTTGTAAGGTATCAAGGGAAGTATCTTGTCGCTCCCCTCGTGGGAGCGTGGATTGAAATTATTACAAAAAGAAGAAAGCACATGGACAAAGGCAGTCGCTCCCCTCGTGGGAGCGTGGATTGAAATAATCATGTGGATGCTCTGCTCCGTCAGGTGACCGTCGCTCCCCTCGTGGGAGCGTGGATTGAAATCTGTGGAATCCGGAGACATCGTGGTTGTGATGCTGGTCGCTCCCCTCGTGGGAGCGTGGATTGAAATTGAGATGTCCACCACTGTCCGGCAGACTTGTCGGAGTCGCTCCCCTCGTGGGAGCGTGGATTGAAATTCAAGGGACAGCATGAGAGGATGGTGATTGAATGGTCGCTCCCCTCGTGGGAGCGTGGATTGAAATCTGTAATGTCGATGTAGGAACTCATCAAGCACCGGTCGCTCCCCTCGTGGGAGCGTGGATTGAAATTCCCGGCTTATGTCATATCTGTTGCTGACACTAGTCGCTCCCCTCGTGGGAGCGTGGATTGAAATTCAGATATCCTCTCACATCAATGGTCTTCTCGCGTCGCTCCCCTCGTGGGAGCGTGGATTGAAATTCAATCTCACACAAAGCACTGATGATGCTGTCCTTGTCGCTCCCCTCGTGGGAGCGTGGATTGAAATCTGATCGCAGCTCTGCAACAATACTTTGAACTTGTCGCTCCCCTCGTGGGAGCGTGGATTGAAATTGAAAAGCACCGCTTCCGTCTGCTGGATGAAAGTGTCGCTCCCCTCGTGGGAGCGTGGATTGAAATTTCCCCGAAACGGCTTTTGGGGAAAATTCCAAAAAGTCGCTCCCCTCGTGGGAGCGTGGATTGAAATGTAAGATACTACGCTTTCCTCGATCATCTGCTTGTCGCTCCCCTCGTGGGAGCGTGGATTGAAATGAGGATATTCTAGGAGGTGACAGCAGTGTCGGATGTCGCTCCCCTCGTGGGAGCGTGGATTGAAATTGAAAAAGAAAAGGTTACTGGTGGAAAATACAAATCGTCGCTCCCCTCGTGGGAGCGTGGATTGAAATTCAAATATTGGGCAGTAAGACAGTACTGACAAGTGGTCGCTCCCCTCGTGGGAGCGTGGATTGAAATTTTTATGTTGGGGAATGGACGGAAGATCCAGTTGGTCGCTCCCCTCGTGGGAGCGTGGATTGAAATAGGCTATCAAGCGCATAATCCGCAGCTCTTTTTGTCGCTCCCCTCGTGGGAGCGTGGATTGAAATAATAGCTTTATCATGGCGGTTATGGTACAGTTTGTCGCTCCCCTCGTGGGAGCGTGGATTGAAATCTGAAGTACCCGGTGTCTATGAAGCCGATCTGGATGTCGCTCCCCTCGTGGGAGCGTGGATTGAAATCAGTACCACGCCTTTTAACTCTGCTGGCGGTTATTGTCGCTCCCCTCGTGGGAGCGTGGATTGAAATGTTGCTATGATTGGCACTGCTGCTGTGATGGGTGTCGCTCCCCTCGTGGGAGCGTGGATTGAAATTACTGGGTGCCTGCAATATAACGATAACAATGCAGTCGCTCCCCTCGTGGGAGCGTGGATTGAAATATACAGTTTGGTGACCAGCACGTAGATCGTCCACAGGTCGCTCCCCTCGTGGGAGCGTGGATTGAAATAGAGACGGTATAGGGCACCAGAACAATGTTACCGGTCGCTCCCCTCGTGGGAGCGTGGATTGAAATCCTTGTGAGAACATAATAGTTGTAATGGCCTACAAGTCGCTCCCCTCGTGGGAGCGTGGATTGAAATTGGATGGACGGAAGACCTGCACCCGGCAGATATGGTCGCTCCCCTCGTGGGAGCGTGGATTGAAATGGAGGATTCCGCAGCGCAGGCAACGGATTTGCCCCGTCGCTCCCCTCGTGGGAGCGTGGATTGAAATCATATGAATGTAGTTATCCTCAATTTGCAGAGAGGTCGCTCCCCTCGTGGGAGCGTGGATTGAAATATAAATATCAGAAATTTGACAATGGGCGTGGTATAGGGTCGCTCCCCTCGTGGGAGCGTGGATTGAAATACAGGGGGGGTGGATTTGTACCGCTGTCACTCGCACCGTCGCTCCCCTCGTGGGAGCGTGGATTGAAATCAGAAAGTGACACTGCTGTTATTGCAACATATATCGTCGCTCCCCTCGTGGGAGCGTGGATTGAAATATATCCTTCAGGTAGTCTTTTCGGGTCCTGGCAGGTCGCTCCCCTCGTGGGAGCGTGGATTGAAATAGCACTTACAAGAGTACGGTTACGAGGACATAGCGTCGCTCCCCTCGTGGGAGCGTGGATTGAAATTACGGGAGGAACAGCGGCAACAGTAACCACCGCGGTCGCTCCCCTCGTGGGAGCGTGGATTGAAATTGGTCACTATGGTACGGGAGTTATCGCCCACAGGGTCGCTCCCCTCGTGGGAGCGTGGATTGAAATCGATTGCGGCTTGCGTGGCTCTCTTTTGGCAGACAGTCGCTCCCCTCGTGGGAGCGTGGATTGAAATCAGTCGGCTTGTGGATATGTCGGAGCTCAATCATGGTCGCTCCCCTCGTGGGAGCGTGGATTGAAATCGTCATCGCCGCCGCATATAGTTGCACGTTATAGCGGTCGCTCCCCTCGTGGGAGCGTGGATTGAAATAACGTGGTAGAATGGTGTACATTAACAATGTATTTGTCGCTCCCCTCGTGGGAGCGTGGATTGAAATCGACGGAAAAGTATACTATCAGGGCACATTACCCGTCGCTCCCCTCGTGGGAGCGTGGATTGAAATGAAGTTACTGGAATGCAACAAATGAGGGTGTAGCGTCGCTCCCCTCGTGGGAGCGTGGATTGAAATACCGCGTCCACGATCAAGATTTATTCCAGTCGGCGTCGCTCCCCTCGTGGGAGCGTGGATTGAAATTGTACTACGCGTGGGGAGTATGGTGTACGGCACGTCGCTCCCCTCGTGGGAGCGTGGATTGAAATCGGACTTGCGAAGAGAGTACGACGATGCTAAGGCAAGTCGCTCCCCTCGTGGGAGCGTGGATTGAAATCTCTGTCATTAGAAGAGAATACCTCAGTCAGATGAGTCGCTCCCCTCGTGGGAGCGTGGATTGAAATTGACAAAATAAAAAGAGCCAGCACATGGATTTCTGTCGCTCCCCTCGTGGGAGCGTGGATTGAAATATTGAAGGCCGTTTCGGCTTCGGGGGGGGCAGAGGTCGCTCCCCTCGTGGGAGCGTGGATTGAAATAGTAAATGCGCTGCAGGCAAACTTTGAAAATCTGGTCGCTCCCCTCGTGGGAGCGTGGATTGAAATGAGAAATTAGCAGGAAGGGAGAACACAGCATGAAAGTCGCTCCCCTCGTGGGAGCGTGGATTGAAATCTCAGCGTCAACAACTTGCGGTTGTTCCAATGCGTCGCTCCCCTCGTGGGAGCGTGGATTGAAATTGCATGGTAGTCATGTTTCTGCTGTCCGATCTCTGTCGCGCCCCTCGTGGGAGCGTGGATTGAAATATTATTTGTTTATGGTACGCCCATAACCCAGTACGAGTCGCTCCCCTCGTGGGAGCGTGGATTGAAATGAACTATTTGATCGGGGAATAGAACTTGAATTTGTCGCTCCCCTCGTGGGAGCGTGGATTGAAATTTTTCATAAGGAGGGAAAAAGTTGGAACAAAAAGTCGCTCCCCTCGTGGGAGCGTGGATTGAAATTCCTAGATGGTGTCCGAAAAAGAAAGGAAGTGTGTCGCTCCCCTCGTGGGAGCGTGGATTGAAATAACAACATTGAGGAAGCAAATTCCAACAATATATCGTCGCTCCCCTCGTGGGAGCGTGGATTGAAATCTACAATCATTTTGAGTTAATTGACGAAAAAGCGGTCGCTCCCCTCGTGGGAGCGTGGATTGAAATCTGCTATGGCTGGAATTTTTGCAGATTTGTATGCGTCGCTCCCCTCGTGGGAGCGTGGATTGAAATTACAAATGTCCCAATTGTGGGCAGAACTACGTCGTCGCTCCCCTCGTGGGAGCGTGGATTGAAATATGCACTGGCGTTTCAATTCGTTCAACGACTTTGTCGCTCCCCTCGTGGGAGCGTGGATTGAAATATTAAGTCCATACTTTTACCTCCGTAAAATGAGGTCGCTCCCCTCGTGGGAGCGTGGATTGAAATACAATCGGAAGCGTCAGATTTTCCAGATTCACCGTGTCGCTCCCCTCGTGGGAGCGTGGATTGAAATATATCTGAAAATGTTGAATTGTAGACTTATAAAGCGTCGCTCCCCTCGTGGGAGCGTGGATTGAAATTGGATCGGCGTGAAAGAAAACCACGATCCGGAAGGTCGCTCCCCTCGTGGGAGCGTGGATTGAAATTTTGACAAGATCAAGGAACTGATCGACTTTGGAGCGTCGCTCCCCTTGCGGGAGCGACGATTGAAATAGAAAAGACAATCGTATATAATGTACTATGTGATTACATAGAAGGAGGACATTTAATTGAGCAAGACGGTCAGGCAAAGCAATTGGGCAACGGAAACGCTTATGGAAGCCCCATTTTGGAGAAACGGAATGACACCGGAAGAATACGAGACGGAAAACAGATATTTGAGTAAAAATTTCTATAAGCAAAAAGATGGAAACTATATGCCACTTTGGATGCAAGAAGAGAACATGAAAGAATAATTAGTTCTTTGGATTTTTTTATTTACAGACAAGAAATGCTTTATATTGAAAGCAAAACAGATTGTAATAATTTCTTATACTATTCTATTTTATGTCTGATATCGTATGTTGTGTTGATAACTATGATGTCTTTAGAAATTGGTTTTAACAGAATCTATTTATATTTCCTATGTAACAATTTGAATTTTTAATGTTATGTCACGTGATTTTTTGTGTAAAATTGTGTATTTTACTATTGATTTTGTGTATAATTGTGTATAATATAAAAGGAGAAAAGAATGCATCCACGAAAGAAAACAATTAAAGAATTGGAAAAGAACGGTTTTATTTTTAAAAGACATGGAGCAAGTCATGATTTGTATTTTCAACCGAATACCAAGCAGACAATTCCTGTAAAACGTCATGATTTTAATGAAAATGATATGCGCTATATCTTCAAAGAGGCAAATATAGAAGGAGGCAAATGACATGCAATACACATATACCGCAGTTATTACTGAAAAAGATGGCACTTTCTATGCAAAGGTTCCGGATGTGGACGGGTGTATTACTACAGCACCGACTTTGGCAGAGGCGATTGCACTTATTACAGATGCATTGAATCTTTGTCTTGTTGGTCTGGAAGATGAGGAAATTACTCCGAATGAGCCTACACCGCAGTCAGAGATTCCTCATTTACCGACAGATATTTTTACGATCATTCAGGCAGACACTATAAAATATCGTAGCATGACTGACACCAAGGCAGTTCGCAAAAATGTCTCGCTTCCGGCATGGATGTCCAAACTTGCCGATAAGCGAGGAATCAATTGCTCCAAAGTATTGCAGGAAGCACTTACCGCTAAACTTTTATAACTATAGAAAATCAGTATTTTTACCAAGGAGGTCCTCCCCATGTCCCACCCCATCCAATCCGAAGCCCATCTCACGACCTTCGAAGCCATCAGCATGATCGTCGGCAACAGCATCGGTACCGGCATCATCGCCGTTCCGTATCTTGCCACGAAGAACAGTATGCTGGATGTCGTATGGATGGTATTGATTGCATATTGTGTGAACGTGATTCTGCACCTGATCATTGCCGAGTTGTCCTATAACAACGGTGGCGTCCAGCTGGTAAAAAGTTTCGAAGGAGAGCTGTTCCACGGCACAATGAAGCAGATATTCAGCTGGAGTGTATTTATCGTCTATGGGCTGGCAATTATGATCGGTGTGAGCGGTAATATCAACGGCGGAGCACAGATTTTTGTGAACTGGTTCGGAATGCCTTTCGTGGCGGCGCAGATTTTGTACTATGTGATCGCCGGAGTCGTGGTGTTTATCGGCATGAAAGCCGTAGGCATCGCACAGAAGTACGCAGTCATTGTCCTCATGGGAATTGTGGCAGTGATGACGGTAGGAACTTTTCTGCATCCGCTGAATACATTGCAACGGGCAGAGTTCCACTGGAACAACCTGTTGGCGCTGTACAGCATGGTGGTATTTGCCACTTCGGCCAATCAGGCAGTGATCCAGGTGGTGAAAGGTCTGGATGGCAACGCGAAACAGATCCGACGTTCCATTTTCATCGGTTTTGGGCTTTCCTCAGTGTTTGTCCTGATCGTAACGGGCACGGTTCTCCTGGGAACCAAGGGAGCGCTGGAAAAAGAACTGGCATACATGCAGTTGGGAGAAAGTATCGGTACCTGGGCGATGATCCTGGCAGGCGTATTTTCCCTGTTTGCTTTACTTACTACGTTCTGGAGCAATACTCTCGCCCTCCGCGATGTGGTTCATGAGCAGATCGGCAGCGGCAACCGCATCAGCTGGCTGATTGCTACGGTTCCCTGTATTTTGTTTGCCGTGTTCGGCGTGAACAGCTTTATCGTTCTGACCCGGATCATGAGTGGCGTTGTAGTACTGGTGAGTATCATGCTAGTGCTGACCTATGGAAAGTCCAGGAAAAAAGCCGGCAGCAGTCCTATCTGCGGTGTGATCGGCACGGTGCCTTTTCAGGTGCTGATGGTGATTTCAACAGTACTTTCTGCAATAGGAGCATTGATCCCGTTGAGTTAATCCCCAAAAAGAAAAGAGATTCTTATGTATACTTCCAAAAACTTTCAGATCCGGGACGAAGAGACTTTTTCCCTTTGCATCCCGACGGACAGAGATTATAAAATATTACAGCTGACAGACCTGCACCTTGGTTTCGGCATGTTTTCCGGGAAAAAGGACAGACTGGCGCTGGAAGCGGTGACGGAGCTGATCCGCCGGACGGGACCGGATCTGATCGTCCTGACCGGGGATTCCGTGTTCCCGTTTTTCCCCAAAAGCGGGACGATGAATAATAGAAAACAGGCGCAAAAGCTGTTAGTATTTCTGGATGGTTTTCAGATTCCCTATACTCTGGTCTTTGGTAACCATGACTGTGAAATGGGCTCCACCTGCAATAAGGAACAGCTGGCGGAGATTTTCACTACGGGAAAATATGCCGTTTTTACCAAAGGAAGATATGAGCACAGTCCTCAGAATCCCATTACCGGCGTAGGGAATTTTGTAGTAGACCTCACAGATGATCAGGGAAAACTGTTACTTCCGCTGATTCTGCTGGATTCCAACATGTATGGTGACGGCTGGTTTTTCAGCGGTTTCGACCGGATCCATGAGGATCAGACGGACTGGTGCATGGAAAAACTGAACGAGAGAAAAGTGCCTGCCATGGCATTTTTCCACATGCCGCCCGCAGAATTTAAGGAAGCTTATGAGAAAATGAAATTGGGCGATCACAGCGTGATTTATGAACACGGCAGTATCGGAGAAAAGGACGAGTACTTCGGAATATCGAATCAACCGCCACATTTTTTCGAAAAAGCGGTGGATAACGGCTGGCTGAAATGGATATTCTGTGGACACGATCACCTGAATACATTATCCCTGATATATCAGGGCATCCGCATGACCTACGGAATGTCCATTGATTATCTGGGATATTCCGGCATTGCGAAGCAATATATCCAGCGTGGAGCCACGCTGATCACGAGGAAGACAGACGGGAACATAGATATCACTATGGTACCGTTGAAAACGGTTATTTCGACACGAGTAAGGGGAGCCTGATGAAAGGCTCCCCTGATTTGTACGAGAATGATTAGTAATTGATACCGCTGATGCCGAGTACTCCGTTCTGGACATTGAAGGTGATGTTGGGGCCGTCACCGGTGCTGTAGAGGGTGAAGCCTGCCATGCTGGGGCTTAATTCGGACAGATCAGCATTAGCCATAGAGTCTTTCAATTCAGGGGTGAAGATTTTGTCTGCACCTAAGGCAATCAGGTCTTCCCTGGTTTCGATCACACTGCCATCGCCCAGAGCAACATAGACCGGATAATTGACCAGATCAGCGAGTGCATCCAGGTCTTCAGCGGCTACGGCATCCTGGATCTTTTTAGCGAAAGCGGCAGCATCCTCTGTGGAAACTGCAAAGTTATCCTCGTAAGAAGTACCGTTGGTCGCATCAGCAGAAGCTTCTGTAGTTGTCTCAGCACTAGCTTCAGCAGCAGAACTTTCAGCAGTAGAAGCCTCCGCACCGATTTCGGAAGTCACCGTACTTTCCGCCGAAGCTGCTCCATTTCCCTGACTGCCACAGGCAGCAAAAGACAATACCATCACAGTAGTTAAAAGTGTACAGATCATTTTGTTTTTCATAAGTAAAACTCCTCTCTTAAATAAAACCATATCTTACAGGTCTCTGATGGTTAGACTATGCATCTGCTGCAAAAGTTTCAAAAAATATCAAAAAAATATCAAAAACATCCACCCAAAAGAAAAACCTTCTGTTAAAATGTAAAAATAAGACAGATGAAAACAATAGAATAGGAAACTACCATGGAACCATATTACTATCAGAAAATGAACAAGCCCCAACAGGTCGCCTATCACGCTATGCAGCAGGGAGTGCTGGCGCTGGCAGACGAGATCCAGCTGCCGCGGATCCCGGCGGAAGAATTGTATGACGTATTTTTCCGGCTGCGGCTGGATCACCCGGAGATTTTCTGGGTGGTGAGCTATCGGTATAGATATTATCAGGACTCCCCCAATATCATCTTCGTGCCGGAGTATCTGTTTGAGAAAAATAAGATCAGAGAACATCAGAAAGCCATGCAGTCCCGGGTGGAAAAGCTGGCAAGACCTGCCGCAAAGTTCACAGAGTGGGAAAAAGAGAAGTACATTCACGACTTTATCTGCGAAAATATCACCTATGATAAGTTGAAAAAGCCCTATTCCCATGAGATTATCGGACCGCTGGGACAGGGCGTGGGTGTCTGCGAGGGCATTGCCAAATCGGTGAAGGTGCTTTGTGATGCGCTGGGTGTGTGGTGTGTAATCGCTATCTGCGGCAACAATCCGGAGAAAGGGATCAAGTACCGTCACACCTGGAATATTGTGCGGATCGGCGGGCAGTATTACCATCTGGATGCCACATTTGACAATACATTGGGAAAACATCAGGGCAATGCGGAAGCACCCGGAGAGATCCGCTACGACTATTTCAATCTGGGAGATAAAGCAGTGTTCCGGGATCATGAACCGTTGATCGCCCCGGCACCCGGCTGTCCGGACAACGATCATTTTTATTACAAGGAGAAAAAACTTTCCTTTACGAAAACGGAAGAAGTATATAAAAGAGCACAGCAGATGGCGAAAAAAGGCCGGGCCATGACGTTCCAGTGGCGGGGAGGCTACCTGACCAGAGAAGTCTTGCAGGAACTGTTGGAACTGATCCGCAAGGCAGGCGAGGAGCGGCAGAAGACCGCCCGGATCAGTCTCAACTGGCCACAGGCGGTCATTCATTTCAGCTATGTGGAAAATGCAGGCATCCCGGAGCCGGAGGTCGTCATGGAAGACGCCAACGAAGGAGAACAGTTCGACACCGGGGAATAAAGGTATGGGATGATGTCAGGATCAAGAATTCTCCGACTTCAATGCGCACTCCCGGAATAACGCATTGACGGCCAGCTTATAGTCGCTGGCATCTGTGGCTTTGCGGATTTTTTTTACGTATTTGTCCGGAGATTCGAAGCTGTGGCTTAAGAAAGTCCAGAGATCCTTCATCTTATAGAGCGTATTGGTATCGCCGGACATGATCTCCTGATAACCGGTCAGGAGGGAAGTGTGGAATTCCTTCAGGACAGCCAGCCGCTCTTCACAAGACGGCAGCGCAACACTCTCCGTGGAGGCAGCCTTCAATTCCTGCAATAATCCCGGATTCTGCAAAATTCCCCGGCCGATCATGACCGTATCGATACTGGGAAGCTGCGTAAGAATCTGCGTTAGCGACTCCGGAGAGGTAATATCCCCGTTATAGCACAGCGGACATTGCAGGGCTTCCACCGCCTCTGCGAAAGCCTCCAGATGGGGTGTCCCCTTGTAACCTTCCTTTTGCAGTCTGGGGTGAATGATCAGTTCCTTCATGGGAAATTTTTGATATATTTTAAGCAATGGAGCCCATTCATCCATGTAGTCCATGCCGATGCGGGTCTTGATGGAGATTTCCAGTGGACATTTTTCGAAGATCTCGCCCAAAAAATCCTCCAGTTCCCGGGGCGTGCCTAAGAAGCCGGCACCACGGTTTCTTGCCACCACCGTCCCGGAAGGACAGCCCAGATTCAGATTGACCTCGTGGTAGCCATATCCGGCCAGCTGCTCTGCCAGCGACAGAAATTCCTCCGCCTTATTGGTCAGGATCTGCGGTACGGTGTACATGCCCACATTATGTTCCGGAAGCACATCGTTGCGTTCTCTGCTGTTCATGTGCCGATTGGAGATAAAAGGGGTAAAATATTTGTCCATTCCGCCGTAACAGCGGTTCCAGTTAGTGCGGAAATTATAAGTGGTCAGTCCCTCCATGGGGGCAAGATAATATTTCATAAAAAATGTATGCCTTTCCGTAACCTGCAAGCGTTCCACTGCATTTCCGGCGTATGCTTTCGCAGATTGTACTTTGTATCGGGTGTTTTGCCAAATCCCTTATTCAGAGATATTCTCAATAACGGGATTGCCCTTTACATGATTATAAACAATTACTATTATAATAGAGATAGTAAAAATTGCAAAGAAAACTGCAAAGATCCAAAAAGAAAGAGGCTGGAAGAAGGAATAAAGATCATGACTGAAAAAACAGAAAATAATACCATAAACCACCTAACCACCAACGAACGCACCCAGCAGGAGATCACCATCTCCGGCAACCCCGGGAAACCGGTCGGGGAGGATGGGGAGAAGATGCTGCGCCGCATGAACGAAAGCCACTACGCAGTGACCGGCTGGGCGCTGGAACACTGGAAGATCCGGGAGAATGACCGGATTCTGGACATCGGCTGCGGTGGAGGAGCAACTCTGAAACGCATGAGTGAAGAGGTGCGTGACGGACATCTGACCGGAGTGGATTATTCCGCCACTTCACTGGAGCTTTCCGGGAAAACCAATGCAGAAGAACTGCAGCAGGGAAAAATGGATCTCGTGGAAGCCTCAGTGGAAAAACTGCCCTTTGCGGACAATGCTTTTGACAAGATCATTACGGTGGAAAGCTTTTATTTCTGGCCGGATCCCGCGGAGAATCTGAAAGAAGTCTACCGGGTAATGAAGGAGCAGGGAACCTTTTTACTGGTGGCCGACATTTACCAGAAGGAGGATCTGCCGGAACAGGTGCGGGAAAACATTCAAAGATTCCATCTGTTTAATCCCACACCGGAAGAATTCCGGGAACTGCTGGAAAATGCAGGATTTGAAGAGGTACGGATTCACTTAAAAGACGGCGAGGACTGGATCTGCGCGGAAGGGCACAAATAAGCAGTAGAACCCTTCGGAAAAACGCAAAAATCGGGTGGAAGTCCGAAACGGAATACGCTAGAATCAGAAACGTAGAAAATGTGAAAGTATCCATGAAAATATTCAAAGGAGAAAACAATAACCATGTATAATCAGAATTATAAAGTAGAAATTCCCCAGTTCCCGGACCGGGAGGTGTCCATAGCAGAATACGGCGCGAAGAGCGGCGATTTGCAGATCGAGACCGGCAGACACAATGCGGAGGCCATTAACCGTGCGATCTGCGAAGTGTCGGAGCAGGGGGGCGGTACGGTAAGAGTTCCCGCAGGCATCTGGTCGGTGGCTCCGCTCCGGCTGTTAAGCGGTGTCAATCTTCATCTGGACAGTCAGGCTATGTTAAAATTCATCAAGTCCAAAGAGGACTATCCGCTGCGGATTACCAGCTATGAAGGTCAGGACTGCATTCGCACCGTATCTCCCGTTACCGCGGAAAATGCAGAAAACATCGCCATTACCGGAGAAGGCATCATTGACGGCAGCGGTGATAAATGGCGTCCGATCAAGAAGTTTAAGATGACGGAAAAACAGTGGGATGCGTTGTTTACCATCAGCCCTTATGTGTTAGAGACGAAAGAAACAGCGATCTGGATGCCCACAGAGTCGATTTTAAAAGGAAATCACCACAACATTCAGGGAAACACCGAGGAAGCACTGGCCGCCGCGGCACCCTATTACGATTTTTACCGCCCGGTGATGATCAGTCTGCGCCATTGCAAAAATGTGCTTCTGCAAGGCGTAACGTTCATGAACTCTCCGGCATGGAATATCCACCCCTATTTCTGCGAGAACCTTACGGTGGAGCATATACAGGTCCGCAATCCTTATTATGCCCAGAACGGTGACGGCATTGATGTGGAGTCCTGCACTAATGTGCATATTCATCACAGTGTTTTTGAGACCGGAGATGATGCCATCTGCATGAAGTCCGGCAAAAATGCCATTGCCCGCAAGATTCAGGGGCCCTGCAGCAATGTTTACATCCATGACTGTCTGGTGAACGAAGGCCATGGCGGCTTCGTCATCGGCAGTGAGATGTCCCGCGGAGTAAAGGATATTCTGGTGGAGAACTGTACTTTCGTGGGAACCGATGTGGGTGTCCGCATGAAGAGTGCGCTGGGCCGCGGCGGCGTGGTGGAAAATATCACTCTCCGCAATATCCATATGAGCGAGATCAAGGGCGAGGCAGTGATCCTGACCATGTCCTATGTGCTCAATTCCCTGAACCGGGAAGAGACCATTGCCATGGAAAATGAGGACGACATCCCGTATTTCAGAAATCTGCAGATGGAGAATATTGAAGTCACCGGCTGCAGACAGTTCACAAAGATCGAGCCTTTACAGGGCAGGCCGGAGACAATTCAAAATGTAGTCATTAACGGACAGAAGCTGGCATAAGTGCCAGGACTGGAACACAGATTTCCGGTGCCGGAGAAGAAAATTTTGAAACACAGTATCAGGAGGTAATGATTATGCCATGTACAACCATATTAGTAGGAAAAAAGGCATCTTATGACGGTTCCACCATGATCGCCCGGAATGATGATTCTCCTTCGGGGCAGTTCACACCGAAGAAATTCGTTGTGGTGCATCCGGAAGAACAGCCGAAAAAATACAAATCCGTGCTTTCCCATGTGGAGATCGATCTGCCGGAGGATCCCATGCGTTATACCGCAGTCCCCAATGCACTGGACGGAGAGGGTATCTGGGCAGCGCACGGTGTCAATGCGGCAGGTGTGGGCATGACGGCCACAGAGACCATCACTTCCAATGCCAGAGTTCTGGGAGCGGATCCACTGGTGGAATATGTTCCGGCGAAGGATGGTATGGAAGAGATCTCCGGCGGCATCGGCGAGGAGGACATTGTGTCTCTGGTGCTTCCTTACATTCACAGTGCCAGAGAGGGTGTCACACGTCTGGGAAACCTGTTGGAGAAATACGGTACCTACGAGATGAACGGTATTGCTTTTTCCGATAAAAACGAGATCTGGTGGCTGGAGACCATCGGCGGCCATCACTGGATCGCCCGGAGAGTGCCGGACGACGCTTATGTGGTGATGCCGAACCAGTTCGGAATCGATGCCTTTGATCTGGAAGATGCGCTGACGGAGCAAAAGGAGCATATGTGTTCCGCGGATCTGAAAGAATTTATTGAAAAGAACCACCTGGATCTGTCACAGGACGGCAATTTTTCCGCCAGAGATGCCTTTGGAAGCCATGACGATTCCGACCATGTATACAATACCGCAAGAGCCTGGTATATGCTGCGGACCCTGAATCCCCGTACAAAGGTCTGGGATGGCCCGAATGCAGAGTACACACCGTTTTCCGATGATCTGCCCTGGTGCATGGTGCCGGAGAAGAAAATCACGGTGGAAGATGTGAAATATGTGCTGTCTTCCCATTATCAGGGAACGCCCTACGATCCTTATGCGGCTTATGGAGATAAGTCCATGCGGGGAGCCTATCGTTCCATCGGCATCAACCGCAATGACGTCATGACCCTGATCCAGATGCGTCCGGAGGGAGAGCCGGTTCAGTGGCTGGCGCTGGCCTCTAATGCCTTTAATGTACTGGCACCTTTTTATACCGGCATCGATAGGACACCGGAGTACCTGTCAGCGACCACCGGAAAAGTCTCTACGGAGAACTTCTACTGGATGAGCCGCATGATCGCAGCCATGGCCGATGCTTCTTACAACAAATCCGTGTTCCACATTGAGCGCTATCAGGAAAACGTGGCGGCGAAGAGCCATGTGATCCTGAATCGCTACGATGCATTGCTGGCGCAGGAGAACGAAGAGGACAAACGTAAGAAATTACAGGAAGAAGCCAACGAAAAGACGGCCCAAATGCTGCGGGAGGCAGCAGCCGACACACTGGACAAGGTACTGTACGAACTTAGCGGACAGATGAAAAATGCCTATGCCAGATCGGATGAGTAAACAATCATCCAGGTGGAAACTTCATAATCTGAATGAAGAGAAAGGAAAACAGCAGATTCTCCAAAAGAGTCTGCTGTTTTTGTGTTTATGAAAATATCTCATTGACAAATCTGAAATGTTTACATATAATTACCAAAGATAATTACTAGTGGTAACTATAAAGGCAATTAAAGAATAGAAAAAAGATATCAGAGAGGAAAAAGAATGACGATTCAGACCATAAAACGAATGTTGGATGCCTGTTATCAGGCAAAACGGATCCGGGAGATGCTTCCCGCGCTGCCCTCAGGCGTGACACCTTCTTATATTCATTTCCTGGATGTGATCCAGATTCTGGAGCGACAGGGTCTCACTGTGAAGATTTCAGATATCAGTGACTATCTGAATATCCCCCGTCCCGGCGTGACACGGACAGTAAAAGAAATGGAAGAAAAGGGGTATCTGCGGAAAGCCAATGCGGCGGAAGACGGCAGGATCACCTATATTTCTCTGACAGAAGAGGGACGAAAACTGTCGGAAAAATATAATGAGAATTATTTTGCCGGTCTGGCACCGTATCTGGAGAGCATTTCCGAAGCAGATGCGAAAGTGATGATACAGACCATAGAGACCTTTTATCAGGTGATGTGCGAGAGGAGAGAGAAGTTTGAAAAATAAAGAAAATGACATGATGGATTTTACACAGGGAAGTATTTTGAAAAAATTACTTCGCTTCATGGTTCCTATTTTGGGAGCACTGATCTTACAGGCGGCCTACGGTGCAGTGGATCTGCTGGTAGTGGGACGGTTCGGCTCCACTTCGGGATTGTCCGGAGTCTCTACCGGTAGTCAGGTGCTGAATCTGGTAACTTTCGTGGTGACTCAGCTGGCAATGGGTATCACCGTGCTGATCGCACGGTATCTGGGAGAGAAGAAGGAGGAGCAGATCGGCAGTATCATCGGCGGCGGAACCGTTGTATTTGCAGCGATCTCGCTGGTGCTGTTTGTAATTATGGTGGGCTTTGCCCGTCCTATTGCGGTTCTCATGCAGGCACCGGAAGAGGCGGTAGGGCTGACCGCTGCTTACATCCGGATCTGCGGTGCCGGAATCTTTTTTATTGTGGCATATAATGTATTGTCAGCCATTTTCCGTGGACTGGGTGACAGCAATTCCCCGCTGCTGTTTGTATTCGTGGCGTGCATTGTCAATGTCGTGGGTGATCTGGTACTGGTGGCCGGACTGGGCATGGATGCCATGGGTGCGGCTCTGGCAACAGTATTCGCACAGGCATTAAGTGTTGTGTTCGCCATTGTAAGACTGGTGAAAAAAGGGTTGCCCTTTACCATTACCAGACATGATTTCCGTTGGAATCCGCAGTGTGGCAAATTCTTACAGATCGGCCTGCCGTTAGCCTTACAGGAGTGCCTGACCCAGATTTCTTTTCTGGCGTTGTGTGCTTTTGTCAACCGTCTGGGACTGGAGGCATCTTCCGGTTACGGAGTAGCCTGCAAAATCGTCAACTTCGCCATGCTGATCCCCAGCGCCCTGATGCAGTCCACCTCCTCCTTCGTGTCGCAGAATGTGGGAGCCGGAAAAACGAAGCGGGCAAAACAGACCCTGTTTACCGGCATTGGCATCGGACTATTTGTAGGATGCTTTGCTTTTGCACTGGTGTTCTTCCGGGGGGATCTGCTGGCAGGTATCTTCTCCGCGGATGCGGCAGTGGTGCAGAGAGGGTATGAGTATCTGAAAGGCTTCGCAGCAGAGACGCTGGTAACGGCAGTGTTGTTCAGCATGATGGGATATTTTAACGGCAACGGCAAGACTGTGTGGGTCATGATTCAGGCAATGATCCAGACACTATGTGTCCGTCTTCCCTTCGCTTATTACATGAGTATCCAGCCGGATGCCAGTCTCACCAATATCGGTCTTGCAGCTCCTGTCTCCACAGCTTTCGGGATCGTACTGAACGTGGCATTTTTCCTCTATTTGGAACATGCTGCCAAGCGTAGTTGATGGAGAGTTACGCGGGGAGTTCTGTTTGTATTAAAAACGCTATTTTTTCTAAAAAAAATACAAAAACAGGAGATTTTGCCATGTAAAAAGCTGTTATTTTCGCTGAGCGTGCAAAATGAAGAAATTCCGTACAAAAATTCCGGATTTTGGAATTTTTTTGTACGGAATTCATTGTTTTTAGAGTTTTTACACCAAACTAACTTGAGAGTTAGTGAAATACATTGGCAAAATCCACGAACTCCCGGAGCATGCGATA
>OMGK01000294.1_pt1 | contig 36399 bp, 26 predicted proteins | sample 1645881 | NCBI WGS metagenome assembly OMGK01 (sample SAMN00849303, study PRJEB25192) | human gut metagenome
GTCAAGATGATTAAGCCCGCATTACCGTACTGACGCACGAACTGATCTTTAATAACCTTGAAGGGGTCCACCCAAGATAAGCCGGTACTTGCTTTTGCTCCTAGAACGTTGTGTCCTAAAAGAAGTCCCGAGTAAAGAAGAACAAGGGCTGCAATAAACAAAACAACTTTAGCGTCGTAGTTTTTTGCGATTGCCCAGCCTGCAAGGATGAGAACGATAACGGCAAGGATGCTGTCGACCATTTGAACTCTCCGTGGGATGCGGTGATTTCGTTTTTAAAATATGATCAAATTTTAACGATCCCTTTCTTTATGAGAGACTTTTGATTTTTAGAACTAGGGTTTTGCCTTATTAATTCATTCTTTGTAACGAACTGATACTTATCCATAAGCTTTGGAAGCATTCAGTTGTATATTTAACGAGACTCAAATCCAAAAAAGAGGGGCCATATGCGTTCTGATAATCCCGGCTTTGTTCCGGATTCTCCTTTCTCAAAGCAACTTCCCGAAGAATGGCTTAACTTTTTCAAAACTTTCCCCAAGCTCGAATTGCATTGCCATTTATTAGGTACTACCAGTAAGGAAACTTTTGAAGAGCTTGTCGCTGAATCCGGGGCGGATGTCAGCCAAGAAGAGATCAACAATTTCTATACGAGAGGTGATAAGCCGGTCGGTGTTTTAAGAATTTTCAGGTGCTTGGAGAGCAAAGTCCTTTCCAAGCCCTCTTTTTTAACTCGAATTACGCTGAAACATATCCAAAGAGTAGCGAGTCAGGGTGTTAAATATATTGAGTTCTACTGGAACTGGACGGGCTTAAAACATTTCATGACCTATGATGAAGCCCGCCAAGCTATTAACGAAGGTATCAGACAAGGCATGCAGCGTTATGGTGTCACGGCTCGTTCTATTCCTTCCATCGACCGCGAGGACACTCCGGAAGCGGCCGTTGAACTCGTTGAAGAAATGACTAAACATCCTGATGATTACACGATCGGACTCGGAATCGATTATCGAGAAACCAATCACGAACCGGAAAACTTCTGGAAAGCTTTCAAGATGGCCAAAGAGGCAGGTTTCAAAATCACCATTCATGCCGGAGAATTCGGTGAGCATTGGAGAAACGTTGAGACCGCCATGAAACTTCTTGGAGCCGATCGAATTGACCACGGCTACACGATTATCGACAATCCGGAGCTCATCAAGGAAGCAAAAGCTTCCGACATGCACTTTGCCGTCGTCCCGACAAATTCTTACTACTTAAGAACATTGTCGGATGAAGAGTGGGCGATCAAGCATCCGGTTCGCAAAATGGTTGAACTGGGACTCAAAGTGTTTCCCAATAGTGATGACCCGACGATGCATCATATTTCTATTTCAGAGTCATGGCTTCTGATGCATAATTGGCTGGATTTCACGTTACCGCAGCTGCGCAAAATGCTTGAAAACAGCATTGAAGCAGCGTGGGTAACAGACGAACAAAAAGCCATTTGGAAAAAAGAATGGCTTAAAGAATTTGATCGCCTATCCGTTGATCTGCCGCCGGTGAATTAAAAAGTATTTTTCTGACCACCCGAGCCGAACTTGTGGCTCGGGTTTTCTTTTTAGAAAGTGTACTTGATGCCTGCCTTACAGGAAAAATCCACATTCAGGCGATTGCCATGTTCTCCGCCGATCTGAGCAAACGCTTTCCATTGGTTCCCGAAAGCATACTCTCCTCCAACCCCGAAATAAAACCGAGTGCCTAACGAGCGGGTTTTAAAATCAAATTCGTTCATACGAATCTTAGTTTTGCCTAGGAAATCATGGTTGACTCCGGCTTTGACAAATAAGCTGCCTGTCCTCTGACCGTCAGGGCTGTTAAAGGCACGACCTGCCGCCAACCCGACCCTCATATTCAGACTGTCGGAGGAATTAACCTTAACTTTCATACCATGCGAAAAAGAAAAGTCTTCTCCAAGCAATCTATAGTAGGAGAGTTGCGCCTGAGGCTCGATAAACCACGCCGAACCATTTGCATTCTCCAAAAAATTGAATCGAATTCCGCCTTCAGAAGAGATGCCAAATCCAAAGTTATGATAGGCAGCGTGCGCAGTGGTTCCTTCCATTAAGTTGGCTCGCATTTTCTGCTTGTGGCGGTTAAAGGTCAGCACTGTATCAACGTAGGCATCCTCCTTAAACCACGTCAGATAGGCCTTACCGCCAAAAGAATGAATGTCTGTCTTCCCCGCGTCTCCCTCGACCCTAATGTTCCCGTCAGTCATGCCAAGTTGGGCGCCGATAATCCAATTCTGATCGATTTTTTTATCGGTACCAAAAGAAACGGTCGAATATCTCAGTCTGCTGCCAACGGATGAATAGGAAGCAAAACGTCCCTTCTCGTATCTGCCTAAAACATAAGCTCCGTCAGATGCGCCTCTTCTTAACTCACCCGTTCTTTCCTGAAGGTCCGCCAGCGAACTGAGGTATTGAACGACAGCGGCACCCGAACCAACAACAGAAAGCACGGTTTTACCCGAACGAGACAAGCCGACTTCAGGTACTTCGGGAGCGGGCGCCGGAATCGAAGGAGTTTCACCCGGATCGAGCGGAGGTACAGTCGAATCATTCGGAGGAAAGACAGGAAAAATGGGTTTTTCTTCTTTTTCGGAAGTAATTAACCAAACTCTTTGATCTTCATACTCAACCGGCTGGATATCCAGCTTATATTGAAAGGGTCCGGCTTCTACCAAGCCGCCATTGCCCAAAACAAATTCGGACCTGTTAGCACTGGGCAGAGCGTCATCAAAACTAAAAACATGATGGACTAACTTCGTCTCCGTAAGGCTCGCACCGCTGGTTCCTAGATAAACAGAGTGAACGCCCTCTGCGTCTCCACTCTGACGGATACTTCCAGCCCTTCCTCCCGGAAGATAGAACGCCGCCCCCGTTCCCTTGAGGCTTTGAATTTCCAGAGGACGAAGGCCTTTGTCGCTTCCAACTTCTATAACCGCACCTTCCGATACGGTCAGCTCTGTGACGTTGGAATGCATCGCGTTTTGCCAAATGCTGCCGGCGCCCAAAGAAATATATGAACCTCCCTTTCCCTCTTGAAAATCCGTAAAGACAGCACCGTTTAAGACACTTCTCTCGCCTAAAGTAATATCCAGCCTCGCACCATTAATAACCGAGACTGCATCAGCAAATTTTAGGCTTCCTTCGGGGAGAACAGTAAAAGACGCAGACCCGCCAGTCTGTTGAAAATTCAATTTTTTAAGGCGATATTCCGGCTTTCAATTTCAACTTTTCCGCTTCCGTCTATCAGCAAAGCCTTATCAAAAATCATTGAATCGGATGACTTTGCTTTGAGTGTACTTTGAGCGCGGACTGTTATTTCTCCGCCGAATAGAACGTCTCTTGTTTTTAATTCTTTCCTCTCATCAAGACCGATATGAACGTAAGTTTCGTAACCTTCGTCCAAGTTAGAAACAAGAATATCGCGATTGATCATTACGGTTGGAGCATCAATGATCAGAGCGCCATCAAAGATCCATAAAGGAAAAAGACCTGAGTGTTTCTCCTTTTCAGTCAAAATCTGAACACTTTCTGAAGCTTTCAGCTCAGCTTTGCTTCCAGCGCCCATCCACCCGATTGAGCCGTAGAGGATGATTTCTTTGGCCTCCAGAAAGGCGGAAGCCCCCTCTCCCAACGTAATTGAGTACGGATCTTTGTGGCCATCCAGAACCCCGGGCTGCGGTTTATTGAGGATAATCTTCTCTCCCGCCGAAATATGGACGCTGTCTTGATATCCAACCTGGACTGCTGAACCAAAACCTTTTACTGAAACAGACTCAGGTGTGAGAACAAAACTGCCCTTGTCCGCTTTGAAAATTAAATTTTTACCGTGAGTTGCGACAGAATTGCCGAGGATGTTGCCTTCGGTCCAAACATTCCAAGTTATTTCAGTTTCTTGGGAAAAGAACACGTAGTCTCCTTTGCCAACAAAATCCTCAAGTTCTTTTCTCAATACATGCTCTATCGGGGCAGAATGAATCCGCTTATGATTAGGAACATACTCCTTAAATAAATATTCGTTTGCATCGGTTGATGCAAAGCTTGAACCAAAAACTTGGGACGGAGAAAAAGCCGTGAATAATGAAAGAAGTACGGCGTTTGCGGTTTGCGCTTTTATTATCTTTCTTGGGTGCTTCATGAGATCCTTTTTCGTTATTTCTTACATTCTTTAGTTCTCACCACAGACAAAAGGTGAGCCGAAAGAAGCATTCAAGAGCGGCGAATTATAGGGGTGTCTTTAAGACGAAAAAGCGCGGAAAAATGAAGCAAGCTAAACTTATATCAGTTTTGTACGTACAATTTTTTAACTATCTTCTTGAATAAAAGTCAACAAAAATGACAAATAAGACAGATTGTGAAAAATGTTTTTCTTTGTAAGCCTTCTATAGATAAGTCAATTTTTGAATTTCTAACCTAGAGAAATCTATTTTTTAATGTTATCTATTTGATTTTAAATGTTTTTAATGGAACTGAAAAATTGCAAAACTAGAGAACCAAAAGTTTAAAAATCATACTAAATCCTTTTATTTCAGTGGAATAGAAGGATTTTTTATGTTATACTAGATTACCTAACTGGATAATCTATTTTAATCATGAAAACGCCTAAGCTTCCACCGCTCATCATTAAAAAGAGCCCTTCGGCTTTTTACGTTTACACCTACAAGAACAGGTGGGACTCTGAGAAAAAGAGAAGTTATCGAGCCAGCTTCAAGAAGGTCGGAACCGTTACTTCAGGCGAGAAGGAAGGCAGGATCCGCTGGGATGACCATTTTTTAGCTGAGCGCCCGGAATTAAGGGACTTTATCTGCGAGCGCAAAGGTAAGGACTATGTCTTTACTCCCATGAACGAAGGCGGTTTTACACTCTCTCAGGCAATGGAAGTCAAACAACTGCACGCGGGAGCTACGTGGGCGCTGGATCAGCTCGTTGCGCAATCTCCTATTGGAGAAGCTCTCAAAAGAGCCTTCCCACAGCGACGGGACTATCTAAAAGTTTTATCGGTTGCGTACTTCATAATCCTTAATCAAGACAACAATATTTCTAAGTATCCGACCTTTGCCGAAGCAACACGTCTACCTTGGGGAGCGCCTTTGCATCCCTCCTCAATAGGCAGGATTTTTAGAAAAATCAAAAAACAACAGATAGAAAATTACTTCTCTGCTGTCCAGGAAGGCTTAATAGAACAGAAGAAAAAAGCTGGGGACGATGACAAGCTGACATTGGCTTTAGACTCGACCTCCATTTCCAGCTACGCTAATAAACTTCCGAACGCAGAAAGAGGCAGGAATAAGGACGAAGATAACCTTCCTCAAATTAATCTGCTGATGTTGGTTGAGTCCAAAAGCGAGCTGCCCATCTTCTATCGAACCTACGACGGAAACGTTCCGGATGTCCAAACCGTCAGACGAGTTATCGCCGATAACTCCAGACTGGGCATCCAAAATGTTGTCCTTGTGTCTGACCGCGGCTACAGCGGCACAAAAAACATCAATGACTGTTTGAGAAATAAAGTCGGATTTCTGTTCAATATGAAATGCGGGGTGTCAGGCAGTCTTACCCAGGAACTCATTGATGAAGAAAGGCTCAATCTGCAGGACTTAAACCGGAGGGATTGGTATACCCAGGTCTTCCAGGTGACAAAGAAAATCAATTGGATTTACGAGCCTAGTCCTGTAAAAAATCAGAAATCCACAAAAAAGACGCAGGAGAGCGAGGAGCTTTACTGGCACATCTACTTCGATCGACAAATTGCTGAGAACGCCAGACAAGGACTGTTCGAGAGAATCGATCGCGTACAGGAAAAGATAGCCAACGGTAAGGCGCTCGATGAAAACGAACAAACTCTATTGGAAGAAGTCTTTGAAAAACATGAGCAAGACAACGCCGTCAGCTACACCGTCGACAATAAAAAAGTAGACCAAAAGCTCCGCTACAAAGGTTATAGGGTGCTCGTGAGTGACGAAATATCCGATGCCGGAAAAGCTTGGTGTGCTTACCAGGAACGCTGGATCGTTGAAGATACGTTTAAAACGCTCAAATCTCGCTTGGGCTGCTCTCGAAACCGAGTCTCTGATAACGAGTCATTAACCGGCAAAACATTTGTGCAGTTCTTGGCGACCTCTATTGCAATGATCGTTAGAACGAGATTGAGAAAATACAGTGAAGAGTGCAAAAAGAACAGCGCACTGCCGATGGTTTATGACGGAGACTGCAGAGTTCTGGACTCTTTGAACAATGTGATGCAGACAAGATTCTGCGGAGGTTATTACTTCGGAGAGATCGCCGGTAAAAGAAGAAAGTTATTTGAAGCTCTCGGGGTTCCTGTTCCTGACGCTGAGCCCGAAAAGGAACAGGATTACGAAGACGAAGAAGAAACAGATTTCTAGAGAGGTCGCCCTTAGTTCAGAGGTCGACCTCTGCTAGATACTCTAAATCCTGCAATATTTCAGATTTATCCGGGGCGCTCTCAATGAATTTTTTATTGAGGTTCATGGAAAATTGCCACACATTTTGTCATACACGAGATTTATATTTTATTGCATATCGTTGTATGTCGGAATTTTTCCCATAAATGAAAAAAGCCCCGAAAATCGGGGCTTTGACGATATTTTTGTATCCTGTTGGATATCGTTAGTTGTCGTTGTACAAATCGGTGCTGGTGGGGCGGCGAGAATCGAACTATTCAGTGATTATCGGGTGTTAATGTTGCAGATTTGTATAAGACCATCAAAAAGACCATCATAAAATTGCCGCTAGGTAGATACCCTTGGATTCTGTTTCTCTGTTTTGTATTTTTCTATTTTGACACTTTTTCCAATCCCGGTGAAAAATCCCCGCAACTCCCCGCAAACCCCGCAGTTTTCTTTAAATTCAACAAGTTAGCTTGCGGGGATTTTCCGAAAAAGCCCTGCAAATAGAGAGATTTTTCAAAAAATGACTGTTTCTTGTTAGATAATGAGGAGAAAATTCAGACCTTACCCAACAAAATTCAGCCTATGAACCGTGGAAAACTATTTGTAATTTTTGACGGTAAACATTGTATCGTCACAATTGTATGGCTTCATCCCCAAGAGTTTTTTGATCGTGCGACGGTTTTACCGCTGCCTTATGTGACGGCGGGAGATGATGTGCTGGAATATCTTAGGGACAGTATAAGAGAATACTTAGCTCAATCCTATGAGTTAAGGGTTCTGATGCCTGAAAACGAATTGGCAACGATCAGAGAAAAAATTCCGAACGGGGCTGAAAAGGTTTTCCATGAATACTTTGTCTTGCAGGAGGAAAAGAGTCACAGAGCGTTACGCCAGCAATTTACCTATGGAGCAATACCGTTGGCTTACGGCTGTTTGTTTATGATTTTGTGTATGGTTTTCCGTCAGTTTTTCTTTGGATTTCCTGAAGATTCTTTTTTTAATGCCGTTAGAGAGGGACTGTTGGTTATTGGTTGGGTTGCATTATGAAGACCCATAGAGGAGCTGATTTTTAACTGGGTTCCATTTGCGCAGGATAGGAAACTTTGGCTCAAATTGTCCGGTGCAAAAATCAGCCTGAATGCAATTGAACGAGTTTAATTAACAAGGCCCGCTGTTTTAGAGCGGGCCATAGGACTAGATTTTTCTAAAAATCTTAGAAGCTGTATCTGTATTTAGCCTGCAAAGCCTGATCGACTCTGCCGTAACTGCCGCTTCCAATGCCGTAGCTGATACCTAATGAATGATTGCCTTTCACCGCATTCAATCCAAGTTTGGCGTTATACATTGAATTATTGGCAATGCGAGCTTCAAATGAATCCGATGCACTGCTGTCGGTTAATGCTACCTTGTTTGTAACTTTGCGGTCTCCGAAATTCGGAGCAATCGTCAAGTCAATAAACGGCTTGACCTCTGCTCCGCAGGGTGCCTTCAGATTTGCATTGAAGGCAACGCCGAAAGGTACCTCAACCAAATTGGCTTTTTCGCTGTCGTAGTTAAAACCTCCGGCATTAAAGCTGTCCATGTTGATATGCTTGTAGCGGACGCCGACATGAGGCGTAACAGTGATGGATTCAGAGCGGTTTTTCAAGACGGACTCCGGCGGAAACGACTTTCACATCCGGTTTGCCTTTGTATCCCTGAGACTTGATTTCATTCTTAGTCTGAAGATAGCCGACCGAACCGATCATATTGAAGTATTCGTTGGACCAGACACCGTAGAGATTGACTCCGTAGTAATCCACTTCATTCTTGATGCCTGCACCGTTGCCCTGACCGCGCACGGAACCGGTTCCGAAGCTGACGGAAACACCGGTGGCATAGCCGTTGCCAAAAGCGTAATCGCTTCCGATGGTTACTCCGGCCAAATCGCTCTTATATCCGTAGGTTGTGGAACCGGCGGAGAAACGGTTTGCTTTACTGAAAGAGCCGTTCAAGTCTATCCAGAGGTCTGCACCGGATTTTTCGTGCGCGTAGCCCGCAAGTACAGAACCGTGGGAATCGATAACATCAAGCTGGATATTGGCTGCATTTATTGCTGCGGTTTGTGCCCCGGAAGCTGTGCCCATGAGAGCGATGTTGTTCAGAGCAGAAACAGCCTGAGCCGCTGTTGTATCAGTAGTGAGAGCTACTACTCTTTCTGCTCCTAAACCGGAAGCGGTTAAAGCTTCATTAATTACATTGGGAGTAAGAACATTACCGCCTAATGCTGTAGAAGCACTTTGAGAAACAATCTGATTATTCTCAACAACCTTCAAAAGATTGTCTGTGACAAGACTATATTCGGAAGGGGCAGAACCGTCAGAAGTTGCAAAAACAGTTGTTCCGTCAGCAATTTTGACTGCATTAACCAGTTTTACCGTGGAACCGTCTTCTGTAGAGGCTGTACCGACCGTAACAAGAGGAGTACCTTCGGTGTAGTCATCTGTTGCGACAATCGCTAATGTACCGTCTGAAAGTACGGATAAACTGCTTCCGTTTGAAGTGGCTGAAGCTGAGCTTCCGACTGATGTAGAACCGTTTAACGTCGTTCCTGCTTTTACTACCAAAACGGAACCTTGCATTGGATTGAGGGTTTCAGATGCCTCTTCAGCAGTTAAACCGACTGATGCCTTGCCCATTACATTTAAAACGCCTGTAAAGCTGGAAACATCACCGGTCATGTAAAGAGTTCCCTGATCTTCTATAGTGCCGTTAATATTGGCTCCGTTACCGAAATTAATAGTGTTGGAATCTCCGGCAACAATAAAATCGTTGGCATGAAGTACAGAATCAGCGGCTAAGCTTAAATTGCCGCTATCCATATTTAAGACATTGGCAAAGGAATCTCCGGTTGTCTCCCACTTTGCTCCTTTAGCAACAGACAATACTAATCCAGAAACCTGACCAAAGTATTCTCTATTTTCACCTATTTCAGAAGTAACAACAGCAACAGTGCCGTTTGAGGCATCTACATATTTGTATGACTGATAGGATCTTCCGGTCCACGAGGAACCTTCACCAGACAAGTTGATATTGACAAACGCATCAATAAGATTACCACTGAAATTGCCATCTCCTCCCTCGACATTCGGAGTTTCAAATACGATATCTCCTTCCAATACCGTTGTTGCATTTGAATTGTCTCTATTGATATTTACAGAGGCATAGCCACGTGTGTCAATTAAAGCACTGCCCCCTTTAATGGTTGCATTGCCAGTTACGTTGATTTCTCCGTTTGAAAAAGCGACAATTGCTTCTTCTTTTCCTTCAATACTTATTGTTGGAGCTTCTACTGTTATTGAGCTGTGAGATTCCGGGGCCTGAGTAGACTGAGTTCCGTTTTGTGCCCATAAAGCGAAAGTGTCTGAAACAATAGACACAGATTCAGAAGCTTTAACGGAAACAAAAGCCGCTCCCTTTTTCTCAAGATTGACAGCGTTGATGCCGTCAGATGTTGAAGTAATTATGACAGACTTTGTAGAGTCCCCTCCAACGTTAATTACACCCCCATTGTAAGCATATAAGGCAGCATACATATCACTAGAAATTGTAATATTCTCGGCAATTGCGCTGGCTTTCGTTCCAACCGCATATATGCCGATATTTCCAGAAATATTCTCACTGGCGGAGGTAAATCCTTCTTCTGAATTATTCCCTACTACACCTGCTGTTATAGCATTTGCCCCCCCCCATGGGAACCCTAACAAAGTAGCGCAAACTAGCGCCGATAACTGTTTTTTGTGTGTTGTGAATTTTGTTTTCATAAATTTTCTCCTTGTTTTTAAGGATGAGTAAAATGCAATAAATACCTTCTTCTCTTTCTGGAAAGACGCAGCAAGCCTCTCGGCATTTGTTGTTCCCAAATTATCCCACATCTTTAAGTAAAACGACCACTAATAGTGTCTGAGAAAGTCCGAAGAGGTTTACCAATGAGTAGGATTTTGAAGTGGCGATTTCAGAAAATTAAAATAAGGAGTGGATTTAGATCAATTGACAATAAGCCCTCATAATCTTGGATGCGGCTTTTTCTCCTCCATTCTTAGTCCGACGCAGAAACCTCTACAAAATACTCGCAGAGTGTTGATTGTTGTTATTTGATTCAACCCTTAGAATACTTCCAACAAAAACTAATAGCGTCCGAAGACGTTTATTAGTAAAAATCCGAAATTTTATAGACGAACTCCCACGATGACAGGAACCAAATCAGCAAAGGTCGGGGGGGTACGGCAACTCCCTTTCGTTAGATAACTTACTCAATAATCTCATACAAGCTTCTTCCGGTACAGAGCGAGACAAGGGGACTCGGTTTGAAACTCTTATTCGGGATTGGTTAACCAAGGAACCGACATATCGCGATTTATTTACTGAAGTCTTAACTTATAAAGATTGGAGCGGGCAACATCCCGAGCTTGTATCTTCCGGTCGCGACATCGGAATTGATTTGGTTGGTGTTAATTCGGATGGAAACGGATACACCGCAATTCAATGTAAGTTTTACGACAAAGAAGCGACTGTTCCTAAAGCAGGAGTGGATTCCTTTATAGCTTCTTCCAACAAGCCGTTTTTCACAAAACGATTTTTAGTAGCTACTAATGAGCACTGGACTGATCCGGTTAAAGAAGAATTCCGACGGCAAACACCTCCCGTTACTTTGATTACGAGGGAGACCCTGGCAAGTTCAACTGTTGATTGGGCTGCTTACCAAAGAGGGGAGTTAAAGGAAGTTGCGAAGCGTACTCCCCGCGACTATCAAAAAGAAGCGATAAAGAAAGTCATTTCCGGTTTTAAAACTGCCTCAAAGGGCAAGCTTATTATGGCTTGCGGCACCGGCAAGACCTAAACTTCGCTGAAGATAGCCGAAGAACAAGCCGGCGCCGGAAAGTTGGTTTTATTTTTAGTTCCGTCTTTATCTCTGCTCTCTCAGACACTCACAGATTGGAAACAGCAGTGCATCTACCCCATTAACGCCTTTGCCGTCTGCTCGGATTCATCTACCGGAAAAGCGGGTTTGGAAGATTTGGAATCACTGACCGTGGGCAGTGAATTGGCATATCCGGCAACGACCGATGCGAGGAGTCTTTGCAAGCAAATCAAGGCGGCTAAAGAGAAAAAAGACGCTATGACTGTGGTCTTTTCCACATATCAATCTATTGATGTCATTCATCAGGCGCAAACACAGGAAATCGACCCCATCGGAGAATTTGATTTGGTTATTTGTGACGAAGCGCACCGCACCGCGGGAGGTCATTTTACCGATGAGAAAGAAGCCGTCTTCACTCGCATTCATAACAACGACTATGTTGCGGCTAAAAAACGTCTGTATATGACCGCAACTCCTAAGATTTACGGCAGTGACGCCAAGAAGCAGAATGAGGACGGAGACATTGTTCTTTATTCCATGGACGATGAAGAAGTCTACGGCAAAACCTTCCATTCCATCAATTTCACAGAAGCGGTCAGACTGGGCAGTTTGGTCGATTACAAAGTCATTGTCCTTACGGTTAGTGAGTCCTTGATAGGAGATAAAAACAATCCTGAAGAGTTAATTTTAGGGGCAGAAGGAGGCTTGTCTGTCTCCAATGCAGCAAAAGTTATCGGCTGCTGGCGAGCTCTCTCTAAGAGGGACCTGCAAGGAGAAGTGTCTTTGGGTAATGATTTACAGCCCATGAGACGAGCGGTTGGCTTTGCGCAAGTAATCAATCCATCCGACAAATATGACAAAGTTTCCTCCAAACAGTTCACAGCTGAATTCCAAAATACGATTGAACGATTCAAAGACAAACTCAGGAAAGAAACTAAGTATTTAAATCAAGAGTTTTTCAATGAGCAGAACAGCCTTGTTTGCGACACGCGACATATCGACGGCTCAATGGACGCAACGGAAAAAGCCAATCGCTTAGAGTGGCTTAGAGCAGATACAGAGGAAGGCCATTGCAAGATTCTGTTTAACGTTCGCTGTCTTTCCGAGGGAGTAGATGTTCCGGCATTGGATGCGGTGATTTTTCTTTCCCCACGCAAATCAATGGTCGATGTCGTGCAAACCGTCGGTCGGGTAATGCGTACTTCAAAGGGCACCAAAAAAGAGAGAGGGTACGTCATTATTCCGATTGTTACACCGGCGGGGATTCCGGCGGATTACGTTTTGGATAACAACAAAGACTTTCAAACAGTCTGGCAGGTTCTGCGAGCTTTGAAATCTATCGATGAAGATTTTGGCTCTATGGTGGACGGGCAGTTAAAGACGATCAATTCTGAAAAGCTGGAAGTCATTTGCCTGACTGATAAAAAGTTCACAAGAAAAGCCGCTACAGGCGGAAATGTCGGAGGAATCAAGCGTAGGCATTCCAAAAAGCGAAAGGGAGACGGTCCTAAACAGATGGAACTTTCTTTGGGCCGGGACATGATTTTGGAAGAAGATATCCGAGCCAGAATTGTCAAGAAAGTCGGTAATCGCAAGGAGTGGTCTGACTGGGCTGAAGATGTGGGCAGGATTTGCCAAGAACAGGTTAAGCACATTGAAGCCGTATTAGACAAACCGGAGAACGAAGCATCTAGGAAGAAGTTTGAAGTTTTTTCTACGGAACTTAAGAATACCCTGAACGGAGAATTATCCAGAGAAGAGGTTCTAGACATGCTTGGTCAGCACATTGTGACGAAGCCGGTCATGGACGCTCTGTTTTCCGAATTTCCTTTTACTGAGAAAAATCCCATATCAAGGGCGATGACGCAGATGCTGGATGCCCTTGATAAAGAGGGCCTTAAATCTGCGACTAAATTGCTGGAAGGCTTCTACAACTCGGTAAGGGTGCGAGCCAAGAACATAAAGACGGCAGAAGACCGTCAGACAGTCATCATCGAGTTGTTTGATAAATTCTTTAAATTTGCATTCCCCGAGATGCGGGATAAGTTGGGAATCATCTATACCCCTGTTCCGGTGGTGGATTTTATCAATCACTCGGTTGCAGATATTCTCCAAAAGGAATTTGGCACAACCATTGCTTCTCCTAACGTACACATTCTTGATCCGTTTACAGGGACCGGGACATTCCTGACAAGGTTAATGCAAAGCGGGCTTATTCCAGCAGATAAACTCAGTGAGAAGTTTAAGAACGACATACACGCTCACGAGATTTTGCCGTTGACTTATTACATTGCATCGATAAACCTTGAAGCGACTTACTATGATTTAGTGTCCAATCAGGAGTATGAACCGAATCCGGTAATGATTTGGACGGATACTTTTGCGGATCATGATGCAAAGACTTTATTTAGTACGTCGCTGGCAGAAAATAATGCACGGTTGGCGAAGACGGAGGAGTTGGATATTCGGGTGATTGTAGGAAATCCACCGTATTCCGTAGGGCAGGAGAGGCAAGCGGACAATAATGAAAACGAGCGTTATGACAAATTAGATAGCAGAATTTCTAAAACTTACGCTGGACGCACTGATGTTACATTGAAAAACTCTTTATACGATTCATATATCCGTGCTTACCGCTGGGCTTCTGATCGCATTAAGGACAAGGGTGTTATTGGTTTCGTGACCAATGCCGGATGGATTGAATCCAACAGTGCTGACGGGATGCGCAAGTGCATGTCTGAGGAATTCAATTCTATTTATATCTATCACCTGAAGGGAAATCAAAGAACATCTGGAGAACGCTCCCGTAAAGAAGGAGGTAAAGTTTTCGGAGAGGGTAGTAGAGCGCCGGTTGCGATAGTGTTATTAGTCAAGAATCCAGATGACAAAGAAAAAGGAAAGATTTACTTCCACGCTGTAGATGACTATCTGACAAGAGAGGAAAAACTGAATCAACTTGTCAAAGCAAAATCAATTTCTAATATCCAATGGCAGAGAATCTACCCCGATAAGCATGGAGATTGGCTGAATCAGAGAGATGATTCATTTGCTCACTTTATAAAGATAGATGCGACGAAGTTCAAAAAACAAAAGACAGAAGTAAGTGTATTTCCACCTTCGGTTAATGGAGTTAAGACTGATAGGGACGCTTGGGTCTATAACTCCGCCGTTATTGCCTTATCTGAATCGGTAAGAAGACTAATCAAGGGTTATGAAGAAACTGTAAAATTGTCTAATGATATGTCTGTGGAAGAGGCAGTAAAGCAAGTCAAACTTCCATGGACTCGATTGCTTAAAACCAAATTAGAAAAGAACGCCTTAATAATCTTTGATTCTAAAAAGGTGCGTAACTCCATTTACAGGCCGTTCATTTTGCAAAGACTCTATTATGACAAGAAAGGAGGGGTGATAGAGCAACCTGGAAGATGGGACACTCTTTTCCCTACTGTTGCGTCAGAAAACCTCGCTATCTGTGTGACAGGAATCGGAAATAAAGCTTTCTCGTGTTTAATGACACATAAAATTATTGATCTAAATGCACTGGAAGCAGGTACTCAATGTTTTCCACGCTACATCTACAAGTCAATAACGGATTCTTTGCAAAATTCCGAGGATGACCTGTTTGCCAATGAAAGCGAAGCTGTCACGACGGATGGTTTTGTCAAAGAAGATGCTATCAACGACGATGCTCTGAAGCATTTTCAAGAAGTTTATTCAGGAAATCCGATTAGTAAGGATGACTTGTTTTACTACATCTACGGGATTCTGCACAGTCAGGACTATCGAACGAAATATGCGAACAACCTGAGTAAGGAGCTTCCTCGAATTCCACGAGTTGCAACTTACGAGGATTTCAAGGCATTTTCTGAGGCAGGAAGAAAATTAGCGGACTTGCACGTGAATTTTGAGAAGCAGCCGCGTTATAAAGGTGTCACAGTACAGAAACGCGAAGGCTGTTCCTTCCGAGTCACTCAGATGAAGTGGGGCAAGATTGCCGGCAAAACAGGGAATGCCGCGAAAGACAAAACTCGACTGATTTATAACGAGGACATTACCATCGAAAATATTCCTCTCGAAGCTCAGGAATATGTCGTAAATAAGAAGAGTGCGTTGGATTGGATCGTGGAAAGATGCCGAATCACTGTAGATAAAGATAGTGGAATCATCAACGACTTTAACAAGTACGGAGAGGAAATGGGCGACCCGACTTATCTGTATGACTTGTTTCTTAAAGTGATTACAGTTAGTCTTGAGACGATGAAAATCGTGAAGGCGTTACCGGCTCTGGAGATTCATCGTCTGGACAAAGAGAGTGATTAAGTTTCGGAGGGTTTATGTCAGGGAGCTTTGAAATTAGGAATTTTTTCCGCAAAATGCCTGCGGACTTAATTCACGAGTATTTTGCCGCAAGGCATGGAATCACTTTTGGAGTGCCTGAGGAAGGTTCGGAGCAAACAGAATTTGATCGCCAGCTGGCTGATTGGAAGAATCTTCCGCAAGAGATCAAAGTTTCTGCGGAAAGAGACTTCATAAAGATTAACGATATGGCAGATGAAGCAGGAATCAGAGCCATATTGGATGAAGCCGAGTTTCAAGACGGAGGCCATGAGAAAATTTTAGCCCAATGGGAGGACTTCCCTTTGAACAGGCGTGTCTTTTATACGTTTTTGCACCGCTCGGAACTATGGGACAATGCCTGCTTATTTCACCATTCGGACAGTCTTCCTCAGAATTGGTGGAAAAAACGCAAAGGGTTTGGACATCTGAAAGCAGAAACGGCGCCGGAAGCAATAGAGGCTTTGGCAAAAAGATTAGGAGACTATTTCTTTGAGCATGACGGTAAGGGAAAGAACTGCCGAGTGGAAGTACTGAGAAGAAGGAATCAGGATTATTTTTTTGCCTATCCCGAGGATTACTCACGAGAAGTCTTAGAGTGGAACGGCAATAAACTTTCAGCCAGAGTTGCCAAACAAGCCTATACCGTTATTTTTATCTATGTCCAGGACGAGGGAACTTTGGACCTGATGTGCAAAGGGAACAAGACCAGAATCTATGAAATTCAGGAGCTGTTTGCACAGACAATTTTAGGCATAGAGAAACTGCCCGAAAACGAGAGGGACAGCAGAATATATGAACTGGCGCCGCTACTGAAACCAAATTTTAAATTTCGATACGAGCCGTCTTCCATTATTCAGAGCGTGGCAATTTCTAAAATACGCTTAACCAGACGATACACATGGGACAGTCGAGTAGTGCTGGAATCTCCGATGTGGAAGAAACAGCCGGAGAAGATTTATGAGATTTTGGAGTCTTTTTCCAAGGCTTGTCCTTTGGATAGTTTCTTTGTCACACAAGCAGAGCTCAAAGTTGTGGTACTTAACGAAGACGGTAAAGAAGTAACAGAAACGATTCGTCTGACAACTCCGAATTTATGCAACCTACATCGAGAGGGAACGCATGCCGTACTCAGAAAAATGCTGATTGACTCAGAAATTGAGCCAAGGGATTTGAGCGATGGCGGGCAGACCTAAGAAGAGAATCGCAGAGCTTCTGAGTAAAGATGATCCGTTATGCGTTTTGTTATCACTTATCAGCGATAAAGAGTCGTTTGTTGCTATTAGCCGGTATGAAGCCTTAAAGTGGGCGCCGGTAAAGTTTGAAGCGCTTTTGCATTCCGAACTTCTCAAAGAGGTGCCTCCAATCAGAGCCGTCCGGTGTGACAAGTGCGAATACTTTTGTTCAGAAGTTCCGGTAGTGCAAAGAGGCGGCAGGTATTGGATTATTTGCCAACAGCGGGAAGATACCGGAAGAATACCCGTTTCTGATGAACAGATGAGGGGTTATCAGTTTTCAGTGGAAAGTGTCAAAGATTATCTATATAAATTACTTGACTGCAAACCTTACTTCGCAGGCCCCAAAGAAGAGACAAACAAGCAACAAGAAGTGATTGGTATTGTTCACTCTGGCAAGTTAAGACTGACTGTACAGTTGCTTTATCAGAACTTTTACTGGCTATTAAAAATTGGAGAGAATACTCTCGAGGTAAAAGATGTGATTGGCTTTGACGGGCACTCCTATGTTTTACAGTCAGCTCAAAAACAATATTTACTTTGTGCAGACAAGTCTGATGAATCACGAGACCGGAGAAGAGCAAGGCTTTTAGCAACGGTGGATTATTACAAACAGATAGGCATCAGTCCGATATATGAGACTATTGCCAAAGAAGAAGGCGTTTCTTTGTACGCTATTAAAAATGAACTGAAAGAAGCCAGGAAGGATCGGACAATACTCAAACTTAAGGAAACTTACCTGAAAGAATTGAGAGAAAGGCATTTCGGACTCTCAGAGTAAAAAAATAAAAATAATTCCCGCAAGCCCCGTCATTACGGGCTTCAAAAAGGCATCTATCGAGAGTAAATTACTCTGGGCTTAATGAAAGCCATGTTAAACAGACTTCCAAAGGAGTCCAAACATGGCTTTAAAGATATTAAGAGCCTCGCAAGCTCAAGAGGCAACCGGCCTTCCCCGATCCAGCTTTTACTCTCAGGTGGCAAAAGGGCTTCTGCCACCCTCGATTCAGCTTGGCCCCCGCAGTGTCGGGTGGGTTGAAACGGAAATCAACGCGGTCAATGTTGCCCGGATTCTGGGCAAAACGGATGAAGAAATCAAATCGCTGGTCATGCGGTTGGTGAAAGAGCGTGTTCATTTGGCAGAAGGAGCGGCAAATGTCTAGTTCCGTCAGCACTCTTTCTCCCGCAATTCTTTCTTCACAACCGATTGAGGTATCTAATCATGAATTTCTTGAGAGCATTTTTTGCAAAGCATCCGAACTTAGTGGAACCGACAGTGCACCTGTGTGCGTTTCTTTTAGTTGTTCTCCCGCAGTTGCTTGTCCTGCTGATTGGTATGGCTTTGCTTGGAACAAGGTAAACGAGCCCAAGGACATTCGGTGCAATTCGTACTTTTCTATTTCAGCTTTCCGGTCGGATGAACACGGAAAGTATCGAAGAAAGAAAAGTCAGTTTGTCGGGCAATTCGCTATTGCTTTTGATGATGTCGTAGCTCAAACGGTAGCCGGCAAAACTAAAGCTCAGATTCCTTGGAGTCAAATTAAGCTTGCTCCTTCATGGGTATTAGAGACATCCGAAGGAAACTTCCAAATCGGCTACATCTTGGCTGAACCGATCACCGATAAGCAAACAGCCGACGTACTGAGCAAGGCAATTATCCGCAAAGGATTAAGTGACCCCGGCGCCGGCGGCCCTTCGACAAGGTTAATGCGTCTTCCCTATGCCTCCAACACCAAAACCGAGCTGCCTTTCCGCTGTCTAATGAGACAATGGGAACCCAAGCTCAAATACAGCCTACGACAGTTTACGGATGCTTACGACATATCTTTGTCTGAAACTAAGAAAGCAAAAGCACCGTTGCCGGCCAAAGCAAAAACGGTGCAGACTGCTTATGACGGTAATGCCGTGTGGAAGCCAAAACCATCGGTCAATATTGTAGTGGAATCTCTCAGATCGCGAGGGCTGATTAAATCAGAGATAGAGTCGGGAAAGTACGACATAACTTGTCCGTGGACAGAAGAACACACCGATCAGGTTGATTCCGGCGCCTGCTATTGGGAGCCCGATGATGAACACCCTATCGGTTCATTTAAGTGTCAGCACGCTCACTGTCAGGAAAGAAATATTTCCGATCTTTTAGAGTTTCTCGGTATCGAGCCGGAAGAAGCCTATATGAAAGATCGAATCTTTCTGAATCCGGGAGAAATCAATAGGATTGTGGAAGCCTCAGAGAGAATTCTTGCGGAAACGGGCTTGTTTTATCAAAGAGCTGGCCGAGTGGTTGCGGTTTATCCGCAGCAGGGAGCTGCGGCACTCAAGGAAGTAAACATCCACGATCTTACGCTCGAGATGGCAAAACTGTCCCGCTGGCAGAGATATGACGGTAGAGCTAAAAGATGTGTTCCGACAGACCCTTCCGCCAAGTGCCTGACTGCATTGTTGGAAAGTCAGAATCATAAATTCTTGCCGGAGATTGAAGCGATTGTAAGACAACCTATCTTGCAAGAGGACGGAAAAATTGATCTTCAAAGGGGGTACCACCCAAAAACGCGGCTTTATTGCTCGTATGACCCTGAGAAATATCAGTTGGAAGAAAAACCATTTTTAGGCGATGCGCTAAAGGCGTTGGCAGAGTTAAGGAAGTTATTGGAAGAGTTTCAGTTTGAAGATTCCAGTGACGAATCGGCGGCACTGTGCGCAATGCTGACGGCCTCGGTGAGAAGCCTGCTTCCGTTTGCACCGATGTTTTTAATCAAGGCGCATCAGCCCGGGACGGGCAAAGGAGTCCTCTCTGAGCTGATCTTTCTTATGGCTACAGCGGAGAAACCCTCTCCCATCGCCTTTCCTAAAGACTCGGCTGAATGCGAGAAACTTCTCTTGGCTGAATTACTTAAGGCACCGTCCGTATTGTTCTTCGATAATCTGACAAGTGATCTTTATCCGCACAAGTATCTGTGCTCGGCTATTACCTCGGAAACATTGACTGGACGAGTATTGGGCGAGTCAAGAACAGCAACGGTAGGAACGAAAACGCTTATCCTGGCTAACGGCAATAATGTAACGCCGGTCGGAGATATGACCAGACGAGTCGTTCCTATATGTATTGATACAAAAGAAGAGATACCGGCTTCTCGAATTTTTAAAAATCCCAATCTGCTGCAACAGGTTAGAGAGAGTCGGGAACATTACGTCAGTTGTGCTTTAACAATTATTTCCGCGTGGATTAACACCGGCAAGCCGCACACAGAGTGTCCGAACCTTAACTCTTTTGAAAAGTGGTCTGAGTGGTGCCGGCAACCATTGCTCTGGCTTGGGTTGCCTGACCCGGTAAAAAAGGTGTTTACAGCTATGAACGATGATCCTGAAAGAATTCAGGTAGGAAGGGTTTTTAACGGAATAAGGCGAGAGTTTGAAACTGCGTTGTTTAGTGTAAAGGAATTGTCAGAGCGAGTCTCACGCTCTGTTGATTCGGAACTGCTTAGAGAACCGCTGGAAGATATCGGATGCTTTGACGGATGCATCGTCAATCGCAATCGCTTGGGTTGGTGGCTAAAGAAAAAAGTAGGATGGACGGTTGATGGTATTCGACTAAACCTGGTCTCGGTAGATGCTCACACCAAGCAGCCTAAATATCAACTTTCTATCTGCAAACATCAGGAGTAATCAATCATGGAAAAGACTTATCAAGTAAGACGCTTAAACGCGGTTAAACATGGAATTCTTTCTAAAGAAGCCGTTCTGCCGCATGAATCCAAAGATGAATTTGAAGATTTGCTGGCACAGTACGAAGCGGACTTTGTGCCTGCTAATGCTACTGAGAATACTCTAGTTGAAGAACTGGCAACTATCGTATGGCGAAAGAAACGACTTCTGAAAGCGGAAAACGCCAAAATCAATAACGGCCTCTCAAGCGCCTTGAATCACTCCCAAAGACTTTTAAACAGCACGGCTCCCCTGTCTTTGCACATTGAGGATGAGAAGATAGAGGTGAGAGAGTTTCTGAAGCTCTCTGCTGAGGAGCTGGAAGAAAAACGAAAAGGGTTGGAAACCGAAGAGCAAAAGAGACGGCAGGCAGAAGAAACCCTTTCGAAAGGCGGAAGGAGCTGTACAAAAAGAGCTGCGGAATGCCTCGGAGACTTTCTGCTTAATCTTTGGTATTCGGATGAATATGCTCAGCACGATAGGTATGGACTGTCGGTTTTCTTATCGGGAAAGGCAAAAACTGCAATTGAACAGACCCTGGCGGTTGTCAATCATGTCTCTGAAATCAAAGAACAGGCATTAGGAAACGCAATAAATCAGGTCAATTTTGAATCATTTGCCAGATATGAAGCACATTTGGACCGTAAATATGAGCGAACACTTGCCATGCTCATCAAGTTAAAGAGTCTTTCCGGGAACGCCCCACAAGCCTCGTAAATCGAGGATGGAGCGTATAGGGACGGCACTGTTGAGTTCGGAAATGACAAAATATTTGGGAGAAAATCGGATGGGCGGATATGGTAGTGGCCGTGTCGGGGAAAGAGAGCTGATTACGAACCTTCGTTTCTTAAATGTTCGATGGCTGAATAAGCAAGGTTTGTTGAAAAGCAAGGGAGTTAAAACGCTCAGTTGGAGCCGCAACGGTAAACCATGGGGAAAAATGGAAGTCCTTGTTGAAGAAGACCGCATCCGGCTGATTTACAAAGTAAGCCGCAATGACGGACCTTGGGAGGATAAGGACGTAGAAATCAAATTATTGAAAACTTCGTGCCGATTCGGAGGGTTTCAGTATTGGTTTGAGTGTCCGGTCTGCCGGCGCCGTGTCTGCTGTGTCTATTTGTCGAATACGTGGTGTTGCAGGCATTGTGGACACTTGGCTTATCCATCGGAGAATGAGGATGAAATTGAGAGGTTGCGCAGTAAGGCTCTTAAGCTCAAAGAAAAACTGCGAGGAGAATACTGGATAAAGCCGAAGGGAATGCATCAGAAAACCTATGATCGCTTGCGAGAGGCTTTCTTAGAGGCTGAAGCGAAAGCCGATGATGCCTTTGATGAAAAGTTGCAACAGTTAGATCAAAGACTGATGTCGTTTGGTAAATTCCACCCGTAGGGCGGGTCAAAAGTAAAACGAGCACTCTTCTGAGACCGCGCCCCCAGCTAAATTTTTGTGCGTGCAAAATGGGAGATTTTTAAAGGTCGGAGATTTTGCGGGGTTTTACTGGAAAAGCCCTGCAAGCTAACTCTTTGAATTTAAAGGAAACCACGGGGTTTGCGGGGTTTTGCGGGGCTTTTTCCTCGGGATTGGAAAACATGTCACGAGTGAAAATATTTATTCAACCTAAAAGCTCTATTTCTAGAATCTGACAAATTTCTAATTTGCTTTAAATAAAGCCCTGCAACTCCCCGCAAATAGTATAAAAACAAGTAAAAACAATAAGTTATGTTGCGGGGCTTTACTTATAAAATCCCCGCAGATAATCATCAAAGCCCCGCAAAAATTTTCACATAGTGAGATTTCGGCTTATTTGTCCAAACGGCTGTAACAGTATTTGCCCCAGCAATCCATTACGAAGCGTCTTTCCTTTTCCAGCTTTGCTCGGTCGTATGCTCCGTTGTAGGCATCGTTCTTTGAATGTAGTAGACACAGCTCTACGGCTTCTTGGTCAAACTTTCGGTTATTGCCCAATTCATCATCTTTAGCCCAAGTGCGAAACGTGGCACGGGCTGTACCGTGGACTGTGATAATACAAGACTTTCCCGTTTTTTTCGTCTTGTGAGGGTCTATCCAGCCGATACCGTCCTCGGTAAATTTCTTCTCATGAAGACCACGTAGAAACATATTAATTCCGCAGTCTGACAGGTGAGAACCCCTGTTGCTTGGGAAAACTAGCTCTGTACTGTTAAATCGCGGTAAATTTTTGAGAAGAGATAGAGCTTGTTCAGAAAGGAAAATTGTTCGGTCCCTGTTGGGTATTTTTATCTTGTCGTGTTCCATAGGGATTACCCAGATTCCTTTCTCCAAATCAAATTCATTCCACTGGGCAAATCTAACCGCTTTAGAGCGGGTAGCTGTCAGAATAGAAAATTCGCAGGCACGCGCAGAAATTGAGTTATAAGAATGAATCTCGGACATTAGCTGAGGAATATCCTTTACAGGACAAGACGCATAATTTTGTTTTTCTTTCTTGTTTTTTTGCAGAGGCTCCATTAGGACGCCTAAGGTTCCGGCCATCTGTGCTGGATTTTCTTTGTCCTTCCTCTTTTTTAATGCGATAGCCCACTGAAAAATCTGTCGAAGATATGTTTTTACTTTCTTTGCTGTACTCGGTTTGGTTTGCCATATTGGCTCAAGAATGGCTCTTACCATTTCGGGACTGATTTCTTCGATGTGAGTCTCACCAATAAAAGGATAGACATTCCTTTCCAAGATTTGAATAGTACACTTTGGCTCTCTAATGTTGTTAACCCAGTAGTCGTGACTTTCTCGATCCTCAATCCATTGTTGAGCAACATCTGAAAAACTTAATTCGTAGCTTTCCTTAGCCAATCTTTTTTCTTCAGCGGCCCTTTGTTTGTTTTTTCTCTCTTCTTCTCTTTCTCTAATTGGGTCCTTTCCGGAATCAATCTGTTGCCAAGTTTCAAATGCTAGTTTCCTAGCTTGAGAAAGAGAAAGTTGAGGATAGCTTCCTAAAGAGAAATCGTGCCTTCCAGAAACGTCGGAGTACCTGAGAAAAAATCTGGTTTGGGTGTCCGTTTTCTTAAAGTAAAGTCCTTTGACTCCTCCAACATTATGGATGCCGTTTTTTAAGTTTTTTAACTGCAAAGCGGTTAGTTCGGGAACCCTTTTTGGCATTGATGTTTCCTCTGTTTATGATGGTCTTTTCGCATTTTACAACTTATAACTCGTAAAAACCATCATAAAAACCATCATAAAAAACAAGATTGCGTTGGACCTTCTTAGACAATATTAGACAATAAGGTGAGTTAACTGTATGATTTAAATAAAAATCCCAGACATTTTTAGATGTTCTGGGAATCTAAAGTGGTGGAGGCGGCGAGAATCGAACTCGCGTCCAGAAGCTATCAATACCAGCCTCTACGTGCGTAGCTAATTCACTTAGTTCTTACCGGCAACCCTGCAAACTAGCGATGCCAGTTGCCGGCCAGTTGCTAAGTTTCGCTCCCGCAGTCACAACTCCTGCAGGAACTAGCTCCTATGATATGTCGCTGCAGTCCCTTGAGGAACCCGGCCTAGAAGCGAACCGGTTGCAGCGTCTCACCGGAAATTAAGCGGCGAGAGCGAAACGCTCATCGTTGGCGTTTATATTTTTGTAAGCGGTTTAGCGAGGAACTCACACCTCGGCACGCGTCCAAATATCTCATGGCCCCTGTCGAAACCAGGTCGCCCCCACGAGGATTGGTAATTTTATTAAAGACCGTCCTCCCAGTCAAGATTAATCTTGCAGACCCAAGGCAACGCCCGGCACAACTTGATCGCCGCGCTGAGTCTTGGATGTCGAAATAAACAGTCGATCCGCAGCGACTTTTTCTTTCTGAATCAAGTAGTTCCTTACGGCTGCAGCTCGGCGGTCGGCCAACTGCTTCAGATCGGCAGTGGCTACACGCTGGTTCTTCATGAGGAAGGCTTTCATCTGCTCAATATCGGTATTCTTTGGTTTGTTCGGCGCAGTCGATTCGCTGTAGAGCTGTTTAATCGCTTTATCGATTTGTGCAGCCGTCAAAACCTTCGCATTCGTCGCGGAAGTTGTGTCGCGATAAATGGCATAACGCATATCTCGCATCAGCAGTTGTTCTTTCAAACCTTCGCCGTCTTCCTTTTCAGAAGCCATACCGATGATTTGAATCTTGATGCCCGGACGATCCTGCATAGCTTTCGCCACGATGTTGAGGGCCTTGATCGTCTTTTCATCTAAACGAGCGCTGCCGCTGGCAAACTGCAGGTTGTTCAAATCCATGTCTTCGCCGCCGAACATCGAGCCGATAAGTGCGAACGGAGCAGTAACGGCTTTACTGATCAGGTTTACAATGACTTTGACAATAATGCCGCCGACCGAGAATTCGGGATCATCTAAGGAGCCCGAGACCGGAATATTCAAATCGATCTGTCCCTGACGATCCTGCAGAAGAGAAACCGCCAAGCCGACCGGTAAAGCGTCCTTCGCATCAGGAACCTGCGAACCGAATTCAAGTTTATTGATCACAAGTGCATTTTCGCTGGTGAGTTTATCTTGATTGATGTCAAAGGCGCCCTTGTAAGTTAACAGACCTTTTTCAATCGGATGACCGGTGAATTTAGCCGAGAACGGAGAGAAGGCCGGCAGCGACAGTGAGGTCACTTCGCCTTTCATCGCGAGTTTGAGCTTCGATTCAAACGGATTGATCGTGCCGGAAATATTCATCGGCGTGCCGTTCAACAGACCCTTCACATCCACGGTGGCATTGCCTTTGGTCGTCGTGGAGTAATTGCTCAAAGAGCCGGCAAGGTTGGAGGCATTGAGCTTGAAAGTAGGCTCAATACTGTTGTCCGTGTAGCGTACACGGCCGTCTGTCAGCGTGATCTTTCCGACATTGATGGCCGGAGCAGAAGATGAGCCGGAACTTGCCTGAGCTTTAGACTGGGGCTTAGAAGCGGCCGGCTTGTCCGTCGTAGCTGCAGGCGCCGGAGCGTTGCTCGGAGTGCCTAAGGAAGCCAAGTTAATGCTTCCGTTTTTGTTCATGACGACATTCACGTTAGGCGACGTAAGCGCAATGGTGCCAAGTGAAATTTGCAGTGGAGAAAGTCCCGAAACACTAATACCGCCAACGGCAAGATTCTTAAGCGAAACAGCTGCTGCGCCTTGTTTGTCTGTCACGTTCAGCGATGCAACATCTGCATTGCCGGTGTAAGAGAAGGAAACGTCTTTGGCTAGATTTAGCTTGAGTTCACCCTTGTTGCTGAACGTACCTTGCGTGACGTGGGCGCTGGAATACTGAGAAATATACGGAGTCAGATCAGCAATGGATAATCCGCTGCTCTGCAGATTCAGATCCATGCTGAAGGGCGTGATAACTATCCCGCCGTTTGCTTGGATATGACCGCCGATAGCGCCGACGGAGGCATCGATAGAAGTCCGAGTGCCGTTTTTACCGTTAATCGGGGCGAGCGAGACATTAACGTTCGTAACCGGACGTTTGAAATTATTGGTGGTATCCGTGAAGTTGATCATTCCGTTGCGGACGCTGACCTTATCAATGTTCCAGGTCCAATCGTTCGGCGTCTTCTTTTCGTCTTCTGGAAGGGTTGCTTTTTCCTTAGCTTCCTTCGCGTCTTGTTTAGCCTGGGCCTTTTGTTCCTTAACGATATGCGTCAGCAGTTGGACCAAATTCAGGCTGTCTTTGTCTCTAATAACAACAACTGAAGGATTATGAATCTGGATTTCTCCAATATCCAGATTCTGGCGGAAGAAAGCAAACTCTTTCAAGTTTGCATCGATCTCTTTGACGCCGATGATTTGATAGGCTTTACCGAGCTCGTCTTCGAGGCCCACGTCTTTCATCTTGACGGTGCCTTTTAGACGCAGATAAGCGTTCTCTTCGCCTTGTTTTTTCTCAAAGTCCAGGTTGAAGGCACAGTCCATTGTGCCCTTGGTAACTTTGACATTCAGAGGAATCGGATTAAAGGAAGCCGCATTCTCCAGGTTTAACCCGGTGACGGTGAAGTTCACGCCGGTTTTTTTGCCTGGTGTAAACGGAACACTCTCGGCATTGATGGCGAAAGGCTCGCCGTTGAAATTGAATTTCAGGTCAGGCGTGATAGGAACGTCGACGTCGTTTTGGAAATTAGAGATGAGGGGCAGGGCAAAGTTAAGGTCGGTAACCTTATCAACCTTGTGTCTGAACTTGTCATCAAGCGTGATTGAAGAGTTCGTCAGCTTGATGTTGCCGATAGAAAACTGCAGCGGCTTGTCATCCTTCTTCTCTTCTTCCGGTGAAGTCGGCATTTCCTGAATGCGTTGGATGATGTCGCTGAAGTTAAAAGTGTCCAGCCCCGTACGGATTACGGTGCTGTTGAGGCCGTCAATCGTGATGTACTGCACCAAAGGAGACAGTTTGAAAAGAGAATCCCACAGAACTTTGGTTTGCAGAGATCCGACGGAAAGCAAAGCCGGCTCTCCGTCTTTTTGGACGTTCAGTCCCTTAACAGAAAACTGCAGTGTGAAAGGATTGAATTTAACTTCCTGCGTTGTGATCGTGCGCCCGACAATCGGTTCGGCGTATTTTTTAAGCGCCCAGTTCACTCCGTAAGGGACACCGAGGAAGCCGCCGGCTGTGTAGGCGGCTGCCAAGGCTCCGATGATTCCGGTTGTTATCCAAAGTTTTTTGCCCATATCGTTCCCTCGCTTAGCGGAATAAAAAGACTTCCGACATAGGCAAAAGTATGACTACTTTGTAAGCTTGATCTCTAAAATTTCGCTCGGATTGTGCACAATGAGATCTGCGCCCCACAGCTCGACAGGCTGCGGGGAACCGAGATATCCCCATTTCACGGCAACCGAGAAAACATCAGCTCCGTTTGCCGCATCGATATCGCGTTTGTCGTCTCCGGCGTAGATAGCCTCGGATGCTTTCGCATCGATGCTTTTCAGCGCAAAACGAATCGGTTCGGGATTCGGCTTGGAAACTTTGAGCGTGTCGCCACATACGACAACGGCCGGCTCGAGCTGATGGAATTTGATTAAAGGATGGACGAAGCGGGCATGTTTATTGGTGATGATGCCCCAGCGGGCACCCTGGTCTTCGATGCCTTCGAGCATTTCCGGAACGCCGTCAAAAAGACGGGAGTGGTCCGTCATATGAGCTTCGTAATAGTCCAGAAATTCTTTGGCCATCTCGGCATACCCGGCGTCTTCCGGACGAATACCGAAAGCTGCACCTAAAAGTCCACGTGCGCCGCTAGAAGCTGTTTTTCGAAGCGTTTCAAAAGGAAGGGGCGTCAAACCTCGGACTTCTCGAAGATGATTAGCCGCTGCCGCTAGATCCGGCGCAGAATCCAGCAATGTGCCGTCAAGATCAAATAAATAAACGTTGGGATGTTCGGTCATGACAAAAAGAAAGGGGTCGCAAACGACCCCTTTTTCACAAGTTAATGCAATAGATTACTTGTTGCGTGTGCCCTTAACTTCGATAACGGCACGACGGTTCGGCTGCAGGCATTCGATCAACTGTTTGAATGTCTTGATTTCGCCCTTAGCAGAAGGATTCGGGCAGTTGACGACAGGGTCAGCCTGACCTTTGCCTTCGGCGTGGATACGAGCAGCAGGAACGCCGTGTTCAGCCAAGAAAGTCTTGACGGCGTCTGCACGACGCTGAGACAGTTTCTGGTTGTAGGCAGCACCGCCGATACGGTCGGCGTAGCCATTGATCATGACAACGTCAAGTGTCAAGCCGGACATACGGCTTGTGAGTTCTGTCAACTTGGCGATGCCTTCGGGTTTCAGAACGGCTTTGTTGAAGGCGAAGAGTGTGTCGGCAGAAAGAGTAACTCTTTCTGCGCCGGCTTCGCACTTAATAATGTCTGTGTCGCACTGGCAGTTCTGGCCAAGAGCGCCCTGGGCTTCTGCCAGAGCAGGAGTCCAATAGCCGGTGCGGACGCACAGGCCGAAATTAGTCATCAATGTTTGGCCGGCTGCCTGAACATAAGGATTAGCAGGGGCATCAGCTGCGCAAACAGCACCGGAAGCAGCTAACGCTACAGAAGCGATAAGCATTCCGAATTTTGTCTTTGTATTCATCATTTTCCTCTTTTGATGCAGTAAAACCACACAACATACGGCAAATTCAGGGATCGGCCGCTATGCATTCCGAGTGTATAACCACCGGTCCGCTAATTAAAATCGTCCCGTAGTATCTCACACACCCTATTCTGCCACGACATGATATTACTTTTTGTAAGTAACTTGCCCCGATCAGGCCTAAGTAATTTTTCCTGTTGTATATTTGCAACAAGGGAACCGCTCACCCAAACCTGATGTACGCATTGTGCTTCAACCGCGTAAATAACGTTTGATAACACATCCAAAACGGGCATAGTTACAAGCTGTGACATGTCAATGACGGCTAGGTCCGCGAGCTTCCCAACTGCAAGGGAGCCCGCGTCACAATGCAATTTTAACGCGTTAGCTCCGTTTATTGTTGCCATACGAATAATTTGATTGACCGTGAGCTCCGTCGGGTCTTGAGAAAATCCCTTAGCGATGAGACCTGCCGTCCGCATTTGCTCGAACATGCTCAGAGAGCAGGCGCTCGCTGCACCGTCGGTTCCCAAGGCAACGTTGATGCCGGCCTTTAAAAGTTTGACGACGGGACTTGCGCCGCAGCCGAGCCGCATATTGCTCACGGGACAGTGGACGACGGATGCTCCGCTTTCGGCGAGCAGTTCGATGTCGCGGTCGGAAAGAGCAACACAGTGCACGGCAATCGTCCGTTCATTCAGGCAGCCTAATTTGGCCAAATATTCCACCGGAGAGCACCCGAATTCTTTTATGGCGTTCTGTCTTTCTTCTTCGGTCTCGGAGAGATGAATCTGCCAGGTTGTGTCCAGCTCTTCGGCTAACCGCATGGATGCCTGCAAAGCTTCCGCAGTGACGGAATAGGGAGCATGCGGTGCAATATTGATAGAAAGGCCGGGATCGTCTTTGTGACGTGCAGCGAGTGCTCGGGCGCCCCCCAAAGCATCTTCTTCTCCTTTGTACTCAGCATTCGGGTACTTGATTACAAACGCACCCTGAACGACACGCAGTCCGACTTCTCTCAGCGCTTTGGCAGCAGAATCCGGGAAGAAATACATGTCATGGCACGTCGTTGTACCTCCTCGGAGCATTTCAGCGCCTCCGAGCAGGGCGCCGTCATAGACGAATTCCGGACTCATCAGCTGCCCTTCAATGGGCCAAATGCATTTGGTAAGCCAGTTCGGCGTTGTGAGATCGGGGCCCACGCAGCGGAGAAGATTCATGGAAGCATGGGTATGGCAGTTCACAAAGCCTGGCATAACCACGTTATCGGGGAGCTCAAAGACTTCTTTGGCTTCAACGTTCTTGAGATCTGCAGGCGGGATCAGCGCGGCAATTCTTCCGTTTTCAATCGCCAGGCCATAGTTCTCCAGAACTTCAGTGTCGCCCTCAAGCGGAATGATCCAGCGGGGAAGAAGGAGTTTTTCGGTCTGCATATTCTTCTCCTATTAGAAATTAGAGGTTTTTCGGTTGAAACGGCTGAATGGCGTCCAACTCTTCCTTCATTAGTGCCTTTTGCTTTGCCAAATCATAGACCGCCTGCAGCTCGAGCCAAAAGATTTCTTCTAGGCCGAAGTATTTCGAAAGCCGCAGCGCAGTGTCCGGTGTGATAGCGCGCTCTCCGGCAATAATTTGACTCAGGCGCGTCTGAGGAACGTGAATGTCTTTTGCGACTCGGTAAACGGAAAGTTTTAGAGGCTCAAGAAACATGGTCTTGAGAACCATGCCGGGGTGCAGTGCTTCCAGATTTTTCATGGTAACGTCTCTCGATAGTATCGGATTACGATAGTACACTAAAAACGATTTATAAGCGTTTTGAGGCACAGAGCTGTTAAGTCCACTAAAATTGACGGGTTATTTTTACAGTCCGTTAGCCCGGACGCATTAAGAAGGATTTGTTAGATGGCTGACAACGACCACAACAACGAAAACGAAAAAGACAAAGAAGAGCAGGAGCAGGACATCTCTGATGAGACCGGTTCTGAGACACCCGAGAATCAGGCTGAAGAGTCCGGCGACGCCGGCGAGGGCGAGAAAAAGAAAAGTCGCTCCCGCAGCCGCCGCGAGAACACGCCTGACTGGAATCTCATTCGCCAGCAGGTAAATAAGGCCGAGCCGATTTCTCTGGAAGATGAAATGAAGCGCTCCTACCTTGATTACGCGATGAGCGTGATCATGGGCCGAGCACTGCCCGACGTGCGTGACGGTTTAAAACCCGTTCACCGTCGTGTGCTCTTCGCGATGTTCGAATTGAACAACATGTGGAACACACAGCATAAGAAGTCTGCTCGTGTGGTCGGTGACGTGATCGGTAAGTACCATCCTCACGGTGATGTCGCAGCTTACGAAACAATCGTTCGTATGGCTCAGGACTTTTCCATGCGTTATCCGTTGGTCGACGGCCAGGGCAACTTCGGTTCTGTCGACGGTGACGGCGCCGCTGCTATGCGTTACACCGAAGTTCGTTTGAAGAAGCTTTCTTCAGAAATGCTCCGCGGTCTGGATGAAGACGCAGTTGATTTCGCTCCGAACTACGACGGCACGCAGAAAGAGCCGACCGTTCTTCCGACAGTGTTCCCAGAGCTTCTGATCAACGGCTCCGCCGGTATCGCGGTCGGTATGGCAACGAACATTCCTCCGCACAACCTGCGTGAAACCGTGAACGCCTGCTTGCTGGTGCTTCGTAACCCTGAATGCACCATCGACGAAATTATTAAAGTCATGCCGGCTCCGGACTTCCCCACAGGCGGCATTCTTTACGGTTTGTCCGATGTCCATGAGGCCTATCGCACCGGCCGAGGCAAAGCGATTATTCGTGCCAAGACCCACATTGAAGAATGGGACAACGGCAACCGCGAATCCATCATCATCGACGAGATTCCGTATCAGGTCAACAAGCGTCTGCTCCTTGAGAAGATCGCTCAGCTCGTCGCTGAAAAGAAAATTGACGGCATGTCCTTCGTTCGCGACGAATCCGATAAGAACGGTATGCGCGGCGTGATCGAACTGAAGCGCGGCGCCAATGCCAATGTCGTTCTGAACCTTCTTTATAAGAACACCCAGCTGCAGGACAGCTTCGGTATCAACCTGGTGGCGCTTGTCAACGGCCAGCCGAAACAGCTCAACATCAAAGAAATCCTGGTTGAGTTCTTAAGCTTCCGCCGTGAAGTCGTGACTCGCGTCACGATGTTCCGCCGCGATAAAGCTCGCGCCCGCGTGTACCTGGTTGAAGGTCAGGCAATCGCGCTGGCGAACCTTGATGACTTCATCAACATCATCCGTACTTCTGCCAACGCCAAGATTGCCGAGGAAAGACTGCTGGAGCGCGAATGGCCGGCTCATGAAGCCGCCGAGATGATCAAGCGCGCCAACCTTGATAAGAAATTCCTGCGCCCCGAAGACGAAGACATGACGCTCGGCCTCACGGATCAGGAAACCTACCGCTTAAGTTCCATGCAGGCTAAGAACATTCTTCAGATGCGCCTGCAGAGCCTGACCGGCTTGGAACAGGAAAAGATTCACGCAGAATATAAAGAACTCGTGGACACTATTATTGATTTGACCGACATTCTGGCGAAGCCCGAACGCGTCACCGCGGTCATTGCCGACAGCCTTGAAACTGTTGCAGCCGAATTCGGCGACGAAAGAAAGACTCAGATTGTTGCCAATGCAGAAAACGTCAAGACAAAAGACCTGATCCCGCTGAGAGAAATGGTCGTAACCCTGACGGATACCGGCTACATCAAGAGCCAGGCTTCGATCGAATACCGCGCTCAGAAACGCGGCGGTCAGGGCAAACGCGCCGCCCAAATGAAGGAAGGCGACATTATTAATCAGCTGTTTGTGGCTACAACGCACGACGTGCTGCTGTGCTTCACCAACAAGGGCCGTCTGCACTGGCTCAACGTTTGGGATGTGCCCGAGGGCTCTTCCTCTTCCAAGGGTCGTCCGATCGTCAATATGCTTGAACTCACGGATGACGAAAAAGTCACTGCCGTTCTGCCGATCTCCGATGAGGATTACGCCAAAGATCTCTATATCTTCATGGCCACTGCTGACGGTACGGTCAAGAAGACACCGATCGGCGACTTCAAGAACCAGAGAAGAGCCGGTATCAACGCCATCAATCTGCTTGAAGGCGACGTTCTGGTCGGTGCTGCCGTGACCGACGGCAAGCATGATGTCATGCTCTTTAGCGACAACGGCAAAGTTGTCCGCTTCTCCGAAGATGAAGTTCGCGCCATGGGCCGTGCCGCAACCGGCGTTCGCGGTATGAGACTCGATGAAGGCCAGAAGGTCATTTCCATGCTGGTCTGCGGCGATGACGAAGACGTGACGGTTCTGACCGCTACTGAGTTCGGCTACGGCAAACGTTCTCCGCTGGCTGAGTACACACGCCACGGCCGCGGCACGAAGGGCATTATTTCGATCCAGACGACCGAGAGAAACGGCAAGGTCGTTTCCGCACTCCTCGTAAAAGAAAACGACGAAATCATTCTGCTGACCTCTACCGGCAAGCTGGTTCGTACCCGTGTCAACGAGATCCGCGTCCTCGGCCGCAACACTCAGGGCGTGACACTCATCTCGATGGAAGAAGGCACCAAGCTCGTAGGTCTTGAGCGCGTGACCGAAAACGATGACGGAGACAATGCTTCCGATAATGCAGCGGTTGAAGCCGAAGTGGTCTCGGAAACGGAGGCAGAAGAAGCCGAACTCGAAGCAAAAGACGAGGCCATCCTCAAGGAAGAAGAAAATGACGAGAATCTTTAATTTTGCGGCCGGCCCTTCGGCCATGCCTTTGCCTGTGCTTGAACAGGCAGCCTCGGAAATGACCGACTGGCACGGTGTCGGATACTCCATTCTGGAGATGAGCCACCGCAGCAAAGAATTCATGGGCATTTACCGCGAAACCGTGGAAATGCTTCGTGAGCTCTACGGTATTCCCGAAGAATATGAAGTCATGTTCGTTCAGGGCGGCGGTCATCTGCAGTTTGCCATGATCCCGCTGAATTTTGCAGTGGGCGGAATCGGCAACTACGCCGTGGACGGCGTTTGGAGCCGCAAAGCTTTTAACGAAGCACAGAAGATCGGCGTGAGGTTGCCGAAGTTGCCTGCACTGAACTCAGAGCCCCTCGTCAGGACGAACTCGCAGTCACCGACGGCGCTGCTTATCTGTATTACTGCTCCAACGAAACGGTCAACGGCATTCGTTACTGGTATCGCCCGGAAGTCAATGTTCCCTTGATTGCCGATATGTCCAGTGACTTCCTGTCTCAGCCGGTCGATATTTCTAAGTACGGTCTGATCTTTGCCGGTGCTCAGAAGAACTTCGGTCCAGCCGGTCTCACGGTCGTGATCGCCCGAAAGGATCTTTTAGGCCGCGCCGAGTCGACAACGCCGACCATGCTCGACTATCAGACCTATGCGAACTTCGAATCGATGTACAACACGCCGCCGACCTTTGCGATCTACATTTCGCACTTGGTCTGCAAGTGGCTGCTTGCCGAAGGCGGCGTCAAGGAAATGGAGAGACGCTCCATTCTGAAGAGTCAGAAGATTTACGACGCGATCGATAACTCGGACGGTTTCTACTACAACAACATTGAAAAGCGGTCCCGCTCCCGCATGAACGTGGTCTTCAATCTGAAGAACGAAGAGCTCAATCAGCTCTTCATTGAAGAAGCGCTTCAGAAAGGCCTGGCCAACATCAAGGGCCATAGAATCGTCGGCGGCATGCGTGCTTCGCTCTACAACGCGGTCAGCGTGGAAGCCGCAGAAGCTCTGGCCGATTACATGAAGGCTTTTGCCGAACGTCACAGCTAAGAGCCGAGCCATGTCTGTCAACGAAGAACTGCTTCCTCTTCGTAATAAGATCGACGGGCTCGATTCCGAGCTCGTCCGCCTGCTCAACGAGCGGGCGGAGGTCGCCAAAGAAATCGGCGAGATCAAGGCTCGGGCTGGTCTCCCGGTTTACCGACCCGAACGCGAAGCGGAAGTTTTAAAAAAGATCTGCGGTAAAAACGAAGGGCCTCTGCCCAATGAATCTTTAGTGGCCATCTGGCGTGAGGTCATGTGCGCCTGCCGCGGCCTTGAGTCCGAACTGAAAGTGGCTTACCTCGGTCCTCGCGGAACGTTCAGCGAACAGGCGATGATTCGTCAGTTCGGCTCCGGTGTGGTCGGAATGCCCTCTGGCAGTATCGAAGAGGTCTTTAGAAAGGTTGAGTCCGGTGATGCCGCCTACGGTATTGTTCCGATAGAGAACTCCACCGAAGGGGCGGTCAACCGCACCATGGACTATCTGCTGAAGACATCGCTCTTCATCGTAGGCGAATGTTCCATTCCGATTCAGCACAACTTGATGACGCGCTCCGGCACGATGGAAGGCATTACTCGCGTCTATTCGCACCCTCAGTCTCTCGGACAATGCGTCCAGTGGCTCAATCGCAATGTGCCTTCTTTAGAAAGACTGACTGCTGAGAGCAACGGAGAGGCTGCGCGTTTGGCTTCCGACTTATGCGGCGATTGCCGGTGAAGTCGCGGCAAAGATTTTCGGGCTGCAGATTGTGGCGGCCAATATTCAGGACTCCAACACCAACCGTACGCGTTTCCTGATCTTAGGCCGCGAGCCTGCCGAGCCTTCCGCTAATCCGCAGGAAGATAAGACCTCCCTGATTTTCTCCGTGCCGCATCGAGCCGGTTCGCTTTATCAGGCTTTAAAGCCGTTCGATGATTTCGGTGTGTCCATGATGAGACTGGACTCACGCCCTGCTAAGCGCGGAACGTGGGAATATTTCTTCTACACCGACATTGAGGGCAACATGAGCGAGCCCAAGATTCGAGAAGCGCTGGAGATTTTCCGTGAAGGCTGTGCCTCTCTGAAATGTCTGGGTTCTTATCCGACGGAGAAGAATTTTCGCCGAGCAGATACTAAAGGATCAAATTTATGACCGAAACAACAATTACCACACCTTCTTGGGTGCAGGCTTTAGATAAATACGTTGCAAGCAAACCGATTGAAGACGTTGCGGCTGATTTAGGTCTAAAACCCGAAGAAATCATCATGCTGGTCGCCAACGAGAACCCGAACGGTATGAGTTCTAAGGTTAAAGAGGCGGTTGCAACTGCCGCCTTGAATCTCAACCGTTATCCGGATGCCGACGCCTATCATCTTCAGAAAGCCATCTCAGAAAAATACGGCGTGCCGCAGGATTGGGTTGTGATCGGCAGCGGCTCGAGCGAATTGTTGGGTTTGGCCGCCGAGACCGTTTTGTCCGAAGGTACAACGGCGATTTATCCGCAGTATTCTTTCTCGCTGTATCCGATGGTTGCTCGCTTGTGCGGAGCCGAGACGATTGAAATTCCGTCAACGGGAGACTTCAACGCCGACCTCGACGCAATGGCCGACGCCGTGGATGAGCGCACCCGTTTGATCTTCTTAACGAATCCGAACAACCCGACGGGAACCTACCTTGCCGAGAAAGACATTCTCGACTTCCTGGATAAGATTCCGCCGACGGTGATGGTCTTGTTTGACGAAGCTTATGTCGAGTTTCTCGAGCCCGCACTGCGCTGTGACTCAATGGAAATCGTTCGTCTGCACCCGAATGTGATGGTCGCACGCACTTTCTCCAAGGCTTACGGTTTGGCAGGTGCTCGCGCACCAGAAAATTCAATGCAAACCTTGCCCGATTTTTT
>OMGK01000339.1_pt1 | contig 34104 bp, 28 predicted proteins | sample 1645881 | NCBI WGS metagenome assembly OMGK01 (sample SAMN00849303, study PRJEB25192) | human gut metagenome
ATAAAAATACTGTTTGGCAACTCTGTATTTTTAAAAATGACAATATAAAATATTATAAGAATCAATTTTGTTACGTTTGATACATTTTCTACATTAACCAACAAAATATCATCCCACTTATAACCAAGAACACTGCCTATAGAACTCGCCAATACATTAAATGCAATAAAAATAAGTAAAAATTGTCTACTCCATATATTTTTTGTCCAAAAAGATTTTATATATTTACGTGATAGTATCAGCACAATAACAGAAACTACTATAAGAACAATGCAAACTAATGGTTTCTTATAAAGTTCAAATATATACTGCAAGCTAAACATGTTTATTAAAATCCCCATGCCGCGTCCGCCAAATATTCCCGATTCATTCAATTTACAGTCAATTTTCTTGATTTCTGATATCATAGAAATATAATACACTGCATAAAACATCAAACATCCAATTAATAATAAGCTAATATTCTGAAACTCATCTCCGGCCGTTGTCTTGTCTAATATATAATAACTAATTATACCTAGTCCCCATATAATAAAATGTACGATATATTTTTTCACTCTTCACCCCTGCATTTAGCTTGTGATATCTCTTATGAGATATCACAAGCTAATAATTTACTATAATGTTATAATATCTTAGTTTACCTTGGCATTAGCATCTTGCATATTTTCCAATAGTATTCTACTACATTTTTAGAATGATCATAATAAATATTACAGCTATGATCTGACATACTATTCCTATAATATTAAATTTCCTGCTATTATGAGCTTCCAATATGTCTTTTTTTGAACTTTTCAAATTACAAAAAACAGATATTAACTGAAAAGTCAGAAATCCTATATATAATACTTTATACATTTTTATCCCGCCTCTTCTCTTTGTTTTATTTTGCCATTCCCGTCTGCAGACAGTCCTGACTCTATGTAAAGCTTTTACATACAAAAATTAATCATCTAGGTGTAGCTCATTACACCTTTATCGTCCGATTCCACTGAATCTTCACACTGTTTTTCTTTTATTTCATCTTCTCTGATAACAAAATTTCCCTGCTGCATCTCCCATAGTCTGTAATACTGCCCTTTCTTTTCCAGCAGTTCCTTATGTGTTCCCTGTTCTATTATCTTTCCTTTGTCCATGACTATTATTTTGTCACAGTTTTTTACTGTTGCCAGCCTATGTGCTATTATAAGCATGGTCTTTTTTCTGAATTTATTGTATATCATATCAAAAATGATATTTTCTGTTGCAAAATCCAGATTGCTGGTGGATTCATCCATGATATAAAACTGGTTTTCCTTTAGAAATGCCCTTGCAAGCGCAATTCGCTGTTTTTCACCACCGCTTAGTCCATTTCCGGCTTCTTCGAGATATGTGTAATACTGCATCGGAAGTCTCTTGATAAATTCATGTGCATCGGCCGCTTTTGCTGCCTCCCTGACCTCATCAAGAGTCGCACTCTGTCTTGTAACCCTTATATTATCATATATGCTTTTTGAAAAAAGCTCTATGTTCTGCGGTACATAGGATACAGCACGCCGGATATCGTCATTTCTGTATTCCGAGATATCCATGCCATCTATTGTTATGTCACCAGACTGTGGCTCATAATATTTAAGCAGCAGCTTAGCTATCGTAGACTTTCCGCTTCCGCTTGCTCGGCGCCTACAAGTGCAACTTTCTGCCCTTTTTCTATCGTAAAACTCACATCATCCAGCGCAGGTTTTCGGTTTCCATAGCCGAATGTGACATGATTAAGCTTTATATCACCATCAATCTGTGTTATTTCCTGATACTGTCTTTCACTCTGCTGCTCTCTTTCATAATCCATGATCTCAGACAGTCTCTTCATGGAAATGTTTGCCTCCTGTATTGAAAGCTGCAGACTTACAAGATTGCCGATTGGATCCATGAAATATCCCGCCAGAGTCATAAACGCCATATAACTTCCAAGTGTCAGGCTATTGTTTATCACCTGCATAATGCCGACATACAGCATTACGAGATTCCCTGCTCCTGATATGACACTTGATATGGTTCCCTGCACATTTGAAAGCATTCCCTCTTTATAACTTATCCTAAGTGACTTTATGTATTCGCGTTCTATACTTTCCAGTTCGATGTCCTCGTTCGCATTTCCTTTTATTGTCTCAACCGCGCGCAATCCTTCTATTATCTCTGAATTGAGTATTGATGACTGCTGCATCTGCTCCTCATTTATCTTCTTATAAGGCTGTTTAAATATAAATACCAGCACTATACTTATGATTGTCATCATTACAATTATCGCAAAAAGCTTTGGGTTCATCTGAAACAGTATCACACCTGTGATAAGAGCCATTGATATATCCATGATAAGCGATAATGCTATATTTGTAAAAATATCCTTTATGGTAAATGCATCTGAGAAACGTGTCGTAATGTCACCTGTTTTACGGCTTGCAAAGAATTTCATCGGCAGCTTGTATATGTGTTCAAAATATCCCAGCATAAGCGGAATATCTATCTTTATTGACAGGTGCATAAGTATCCACTGTCTTACAAAGCTGACAAATGTCGAGGTCAGTGAAATTCCTAGGAATACTGCAAGCATGATCTTTAAAACATCCTTCTGCCGGTAAGGCAGTATCTCATCATATATTATGTTGTTGAAAAGTGATGATAAAATCCCAAGAAGAGTTACAAGAAGTGATGCCACAAGTGCATATATAAAAAGCTTTTTCTGTGGAAGAAGCAGCTTTATGTACCTGTCAAACAGCTTTGTTCCCTTAATCTTCTCACGTTCAAATTCGCTGTTTGGTTTTAACAGCAGCATCGCACCTATAAATTTCTTATAGAAATCATCTATTGAAATTCTCTCTATATCCTTCGCCGGATCTCCCACTATCACATACTTTTTCGTTATCCTGAAAACAACAACAAAATGCGACATTCCCTCTTTAGTAATAACATTTGCAATCGCCGGAAGTGTATATCTGCTAAGGAATCCTTCCCTGTCAACCTTAACCGCCTGACAGTTAAAGCCAAGCTGCTCTGCACATTTTGACAGACCTATGAGATTTGTTCCTTTCAGATCAGTTCCCATAAGATCCCTTAATTTTGTTATAGTGGTTTCTTTTCTGTAATGCAGACAGACCATACCCATGCATGCCGCTGCACAGTCTGTTGCATCATGCTGCTTTATAAATGTGTATCGCATTGTGTCCCTTCCTGTTCGCTATATATTAATTTTCTCTTCTAAACATTATTTTTCTGCCATGTCTGTTTGCAACCGGGCATGACTTTATGTAAATCATGATTACATACACCTTTACCAGAACCAGTATCTTCTCTTTACCGCCACATACACAGCTATTCCTGCAATTATGCCGATTCCACCTGCAATCAGTATATATCTGACCGCTGCGTTGCCCTCTCTGATGGGCTTTGCCGTGATCATATACTTTCCAGGTGTGCTTAAATTAAGCCCGCTCATGTCTTCTGTACTCACAAGTTCGTATTTATGCTTTACGTTATTATATAGATACAGATATTTTCCTTTTACATCATCTATGTGCAGTGTCACTTCTCCGCACAGATACTCTCCATCGTTGAGATTGAATTTTATGCAGTCTCCTGCCCTTTCGAGTTCTATATCCGTATTAAGTTCATTTTTATAATTTACTATCTTCTTTCCGTCTATTATGATGCTGTAGCCGTCTCCGGTCACTTTCATTGATCTGCCTGCTGTGTACAGTTCATATAGCATCTGCTCACTTATTACAGGTGTTTCGGATACACCAGTATTTTCATCAAATATCTGTTCACTTGTATTTTCTGCGTCTGTACTATCTGCTGCCGCAGGTTCAGCCACAGAACTTTCCGTATCTCTGTTTACGATTACCGACACTGCGCCAGACAAATCCCCATTTGAAACTATTATCGTAGATGAACCTGTCTGTTTTACCGTTACCACACCACTGCCCGATACTGCTGCAACTGATGTGTTGGTTGATTTGTATGAAACCGCCTGCTCTGCCTCTGCCGGAAACACAGATACGCTCAGTTTAAATGCCGTTCCCGGCTTCATTACGAGATATTCTTTATTTATATTTATTCCGGTGGTTTTTACTTTTACTGTCAGATTTACCTCTTTTATTATACTTCCGGCAGATACATATATGGTAACATATCCTTTTGAGATACCCTTTACTTCACCTCCGGAAGTCACAGTTGCTATATTTATATCAGATGAACGGAAGGTTATCGTGCTTTCCGTGGCATTTGCCGGAAGTGCTGTGGCTGTAAGGTTTATTGTCTTTCCTACTTCCACTTCCTCCTCATGATCTGATATCTCGATATCCGTTACCGGTATATTCTGTCCCGTATCCTGTACGTCTGTTTTGTCTTCCTTGTCCGTTTCCGATGCATTGTCCGGTTCCGGTGTTTCATCCATATCCGGTTCTGCATCATTTGCCATATCGCTTTCTTCCGCTGTCACTTCTGCAGCATATACCGCCATCGGTAAGTACTCCATTCCCAAAGCCAGTATAAATATAACTGCAAATATTCTGATTCTGTTTCTTAACTTCATAACCTTATCCCATGTCATTTTCCGGTTTTTATTCCGAGTTTCTCAAGCACATAGTTAAAATATGTGACTTTATCATACTGTATCCTTGCAGCCGCCGTCATACCGTTAGTCACGCCTACCTTGTCTCCCTCACGGCTCAGCACATAATCCTGGTCTAGCACTATCATCACTTTAAATGCCCGGCTTGTCGCTCCATCCTGCCCTTCCTGTGTAGTGACATTGCTGTCTATCCGTGATACGCTTCCGCTTATCGTCCCATAGACATTCTGTGACAGACCGTCCATAACCACCTGCACTCTGTCTCCCTCATGCATTCTGGCCATATCAGATGTGGAAACATATGCTTCGAGATATCTCTGCGAATTTTCCGGTGTGATTGTTGCCACAGTTGTCGTTGTCTGTACAACCATTCCACTCTTATAATTTCCCAGCATATGCAGAACTCCTGATGTGGTAGCTTTTACCTCATAAGCATCCTGCCCACTTGTCACCGCTGCAAGCTGTGCATCTATTGATGCAATTTGCAGATTCGCCTCTTCAATCTTTGTCTCGGCAGATTGTATGGCAGAATAATATACTTCATCAATCTTACCCTGATTAGTTTCAAGCTGTGCCTGTATCTGCTCATCAGTATATCCATATGCCTGATACGTTGACACATCAACCTTATTCTGTTCCACCTGTGATTTGTAGGTTTCAAAAAGGCTCCAGTACAGACCGTCATCCGCTTTTGTCTCGTCAAAATAATTGGTATCGTCTTTTATTGATTTTATAAGAAGACTATACTGTGATATCTGTTCTTCATATGATTTTCTGTTGTCTTCAAGCTGTGTCTGCTGCAGATCATAATCAGTGCTTTTAATTGTAAAAAGCACATCCCCGGCTTCCACAAGTGCGCCCTCTTCCATGTTGCTGTCAAGAATCTCTCCCGTATAGCTGCACATGACATAATTTGACTCATCATTCGTCACAGTACCCTGTGCCTGTATGGTATACACCTTTGGTGTTTTTATACTCCATACTACTGCCACAATAAGAAAAACGGCTACAACTGTTATAAGTATATAGCCGAATGCCGGTGGATTCTTATCAAACAGTATTCTCGATTCCCTTATTTCATCTAAACTCTTAACTCTTCTGCTCATATTTCTTTTATTCCTTTACAGGCATGAATACATCTGCTCTTATAATTTCCGTCTTATCATTAACATCTATGTATACTGTATAACAATCTCCCATTAATTTTCTCTCTTCTTCAAACGCTAAAATCTCAATCTTTTCTCTCGCAAACCTTAAATTATTCTCACTTCCTTCGTAATGACAATACATACAATTAGATATTTTTAATACGGGTTTATGAATATACTGATTTTTTACATTACAGATATTCCTATCACATTGCATTATAAACTCTAAATATATTTTTACATCTTCATTAAAATCTTTTCTTATCTTGGAATGCTGAATTAAAGGTCCTATCTGAGTTGCTCCATGTACCCTTATAAAATTTCTCATTTTTTCAATTTCAACTTGAAAATTAAAATCTTCAAGTTCTTCTTCATTTACTCTACGAATAATAACGTTATTTAATTTCAATGTTCTGTCATTCTTCACTTCTAATCTCATATTAGCCTAATCTCCTTGTATAATATTTCCCAATATTGTACATTCAATTTGTGGAATCTTTATACTTACTTACATATATAATATCATCATCAGATTCTATCTTATTTTATACAGGATTTTGCTCCTGATACCTCTACCTTCTTGAATTTGAATAGAATATTAATACAACTCTTATTATAGCTAATATTAATGCACTAATTATAATTACAATTATATTCATAACCATATTATCCGACCACGTAAATCCACTTATACATCCTATAATCGCACATACACACCAAAATTCTATCCACTTTTTTAATTTAGGATTCTTATTTTTTTTCAGCATAATTTCACCCTTATAATAATTTTCACATTATACTTTTCAAATACGTTTAATCAATACTACATAATCTAAAAGTAAATTACCATATATGTCCGTAACATACCAAATAGCATCATTTACGCTAAAATGGTAATTAAATAGCTTCTGCAAAGACTTCTCTCCGTAGGATGGTATGATATGAGGGTCAAAAGGTATTTTGTCCCTCATTTATGATTAATCAGATTACTACATGCTACGCATTCCCATAATCTGACTCCACCTCGAAATCCGCTAATTTCCTGCGTCCCCACAGCAAATTGCTACTTTCTCGGTGTAGTGCGGGTCACTAAGGTATACATCGAATTGCATGCAAGCATGCATCGATGATACCTTTTGATCCTTTAATCATGGTATTATTATATACCATCCTATGCACTTTACTATTTTTTCAACAAATTTTTATACGTCTTAACAATCATCGTTCCATAACATGCCGCAATTCCAGCTAATAATGTTATTGCAACTGCTCGACTTACCACAGTACAAATAGCTGCTGCATTCATTGCTGCCCATGCCCCAACTTTAATACAAGCTGCTTTAAACACATCATAAACAATTCCGCCAAAAATAGCTCCTCCTAACCAAATTAGCGCATCCCTAGCAGAAATTCCACCTCCTTCCACATACATCATTTCCTCTTCATCCATAACAGCATAGCTGCTTGGAAGCACCAATGTTCCGTCATAGCACATATCCATAACGTTTACCTCACTTTCTTTTTTAATCTGTTTGTAGTATTGCTATCAGAAATGTTTGCAACCACTTCTGACTCTATGTAAAAGCTGTTACATACTAAATTTCTACCTATTTTTTCCATATATATTTCCAAAGATAGTCCCATAAAGTATATGTCTCCATATTCACACCTCCCAAAAAATAAACTAGAAGCTTTCCTGCTCTGCTTCTAGTTTATCCCATCTTCCGCCCATATGCTAACTATTTTCTGCGAACGGTTCATTTTTTCGACGAACGGTTGTTTTTCACCCTGACTTCTGCCCAAAAATCATTATTTTCTTTGCCATACGTATAATCCCCATCATATTTTTTAACAACATTCTCAATATTTTTCATACCAAATCCATGATTATTTTTATCTTTTTTACTTGTCGTTATCTTCCCATCAACAAAAATTCCGTCAGCCCTATTGCATGAATTATTTATTTTTATGTCCAGAAATATTTTTCCACTTTTTATGACAACAGTAATATATCTATGTGAAGATTCTACTGTCTCTACTGCTTCAACCGCATTTTTAATAAGATTTGAAACAATTATGCACAAATCTCTTCGCATAATGCTCAATTCATCAGGTATATATCCTTTAACTGTTATTTTACAAGCAGTCTTTATTGGAGACAGATAGTAATTTAGAATTGTGTTTATTATTTCATTTCCTACATCATAGTCCGAATTGCTTATACCTGAAATCTCATTTAACATATCTTCTAAAAATTCATCTAACTTATTGTATCCTTTACTATCGTTTAAATTTTTTATCTCAACAAGTTCTGCAATTATATCGTGTCTAAATTGCTTTGTTTTCTGCTCTTTCTCCAGTAATTGCTCAAAATATTCCCTCTGCTGCTCATTATATTTTTCCAGCATTTTATTTTCTAATTGAAATCTTTGCTGTGAATTAAAATAATAAATCATCAATAAGACCAATATAAATATAATACCTCCACCTACGGTGACTAATCCAAGTCCAAGCTTTCCGTTTGCTGTATGCAAAATTTCCGTTAATGCATATGTAAAATAAGTAATCATCGCAACTATTATAAATAAAACAGCAGATAGCAACAGACTTATCGCCGTTGGCAGTACAAATGAACTCTTTTCAATTTTTCTTCCTGCTAAGGCATAATATATCCATGTTATCCCGATAATGATTATCGTATATATTATTGTTATACTTCTATTATTTAGTTCCAAATAATAGTTAAGTCCATACTGTATTATGCTTTCTAATATCGTAAGCATCGGATAACATAATAGAAACAATTTCAAATTTTCCATAAACGTTATGTCAAATAACGCTGAAACATTAATAATGGCACCAATTAATGCCAAGACCAGAACAAGCCCCATCTGATTAACATTAAGCAAAAAAACTATTGAGAATAAATCAATTCCAAGACAAATCCATTTACTCCATTTGCCCTTTCCAAACTGTCGTTTGCCAAAAAAGACATAATAAAATGATATATATTCGATTATTATTAATATATACAACAACACTCTCATCTTTGCTGCCTCATCGTTTATTTACATCAAAATCAAAAACTTTTTGTCTTACTTCCGCACTTTTTCGCCTTGAAACAGGCACTCTTTTTCCATCAGCAAGTTCTAAATAGTCATTGCAGATATCATATATATGCATCATATTTACCAGATAACTCCTATGAACCAATATAAATATTCTCTTATCAAGTTGCTCAGCAAATACTTTAAGAGACTGGCTGCTTTCAAATATTTTATCCTTACTATATATTTTTACATAGTCTCTTTGAGCCTCAATCATATATATGTCTCTTTGGCGCATAACGCAATCATTACCTTTATATTTTACGGTAATTTTTTCGAAACCAAGACAAGATTCAAATGCGTTATCAAGAGCTTCAAATAATTCCTCCTGATCAATAGGCTTCGTGACAAATCTCGTAGCACCAATTTTAAATGCCTCTTTAAAACGTTCTCTTTTACTCGTTAACATTATTATATTGTATTGCATACCTCTTTGATTAAGCTTCTCGGCTGCCTGAATCCCATCAATTTCAGGCATATCAATATCTAACAGAATAATGTTATAGTGTTCCCTTGAAGCTAATAACTCTTGCGCAGAAAAGAAATTATAAATATCACATTCCAATTTTCGGCTCTCCTGATACTTTGACAATAAATTTTCGACTTCATCATGAATGCTTTTATGGTCATCGCATATTGCAATTCCTATCATTTACACTTGCCCCCTATATTTCTATAACATCTTTAGTATAACTTTTGGTGTTTTTAATTTACAATATTTGTTTCTTTCCCCAATAAAAAACAACTGTGGCATAACTCCCCATTATGGGTTATACTACTGTTACATTACACTAAAACAGAAGAAATGAGGACAAACATGGACATTTTATTAGGCAATCCTATCAAGGGAAGCCTGATATGCTTCACATGATAGCTTCACAGCTCATACTTGATGCTGCTGAGATTATCATGGCTGAGGCAGAGGTATAGACCACAGCATAAAAGTGGAATAACTCCAACATACAACTAAAGGCGGCAAATTGCCAACAACTTGTTGACGATTTGCCGTCTCTTATTTTCTTACCACTTTATACCACTGTGATACGATATTTTGCGATACTTTACGAGGTTTTCTCTGTAAACGTTAAATGCCTTCCATCCCTTATAAATCAAGCATTACCGCCATTTTCCAGTCCTTATTTTTCATCAACAACCTGGAAGATAAAAAATTTAAGATAATAGCTCTCCGGCACATTCGCAGAATTTGCCCACAAAATCGGATGATCCGGCGCCTGCGTACGGAATTCCACCTGACGCAGCCGTTTGTGTGCCGCCTTTGCAGCTTCCTTCACCGTCTTTGCCAGCAGTTCCTGTGTCATAAAATGGGAACAGGAACAGGTTGCCAGGTATCCACCGTCTTTTACCAGCTTTAACCCTTTCATATTGATCTCCCGATAACCTTTGATGGCATTCTTCGTGGCCTCACGGGATTTCGTAAATGCCGGCGGGTCGAGAATGACTACATCATACTTTTCTCCGGCTTCTGCCAGTTTCGGAAGCTCGTCCAGTACATTTGCACAGCGAAAATGTACCGTATCTTCCAGATGATTACGCACGGCATTGGCATTTGCCTGCTGCACCGCATATTCCGAAATATCAAGTCCCGTCACATCGGAAGCACCTGCGATTCCTGCATTCAGTGCAAACGTTCCCATATGTGTAAAACAGTCCAAAACTCTCTTTCCTTTACAGATCCGCTGCATTGCCAGCCGGTTATACTTCTGATCCAGGAAAAAGCCCGTCTTCTGACCATTTACCACATCGACCAGATAGTGCACGCCATTTTCCGTAATCTCCACCTCTGTATCAAATGTTTCCCCAATAAATCCTTTCACCTTCGGAAGTCCTTCTTTCCTGCGCTCATTGGCGTCACTTCTCTCATAGACTCCACGGATAGAAATACCGTCCTCTTTCAGTACCCCTTTTAATAATGAAACAATTGTTTCCTTGAACTGCTCCATACCGAGTGCCAGACATTCCACCACCAGCACATCCTCATACTTGTCAACCACCAGTCCCGGCAAAAAATCCGCTTCCCCGAAAATCACACGACAGGAAGATGTATCCACCGTTGTCTTCCGGTATTCCCAGGCATTCTTTACACGCATACGAAGAAAATTCTCGTTAATCTCCTGATCCGCATGACGGGTCAGCATGCGGATACGGATCTTCGAATTCTGATTGATAAATCCCTTTCCCATCGGATATCCGTCAAAATCATGTACCGTCACCACATCTCCATTGGTAAATGTCCCCACAATCGTATCAATCTCATTATCAAAAATCCATGCGCCACCCGCCTTGATCGTGCGGCCTTCTCCCTTTTTTAAAGTAACAATTGTATGATTCTCCATCTTTTCTCTCTTTCTTCTCTATAATGAATTTTCTATTGTCATATTTTCAAAAACGTAAGATAGCTCAAAAACCTTTTTTCAAAGCTTAATTTACGTTTCAAATAACTTTCAGTCACTGTTTTTCTATTTGTGAATTTTCTGCAATTTAGAGTCTGTTAGAATTTTGTCATAAGTCAGCAATTCCCGTACATGGAAGTACGGGAAAGTTGGAATCGCACCCGGACGGTGCGTTTCCAACGGTTGCGTCCGGCTTAGGAACCCTGAATTCAAAATTCTTACAGCCTCTTAATTGCAAGAAACCTGAATAAATGGAAAAACAGTGGCTGAAAGTTTTATCATGTAATTTAAGTGTACCACAGAATAATTACGTTTTCCAGCACTCCCCATTGTTTTTGAAATCCATAAATGTTATAATGTTGTTAATAAATTAACGAAGTTGTTGCATTTCTGTTCACAACTTCACGCTAAGACATACAAGGAGGTCTTATACGAATGGATTTTTCAGAAGAATACAGACAGAAGCTCGTTTCAGCAGACGAAGCCGTAAAAGTAATCAAATCCGGTGACTGGGTAGACTATGGCTGGTGTACCAACACCGTAGATACACTGGACAAAGCACTTGCCAAGCGTACCGATGAACTGAAGGATATCAACCTGCGTGGCGGAATCCTCTTAAAACCGCTTGCCGTATTTGAGCGCGAAGACGCCGGCGAGCATTTTACATGGAATTCCTGGCATATGTCCGGAATCGAACGTCATATGATCGCACGTGGCTGTGCATTCTACAGCCCGATCCGTTATTCCGAGCTCCCTCGTTATTACCGTGAGCTGGATTGTCCGGATGATGTGGCAATGTTCCAGGTTGCTCCAATGGACAAGCATGGATACTTCAACTTCGGGCCAAGTGCTTCCCATCTTGGTGCGATGTGTGAGACAGCCAGACATATCATCGTAGAAGTCAACGAAAATATGCCGCGCTGCCTTGGCGGAACAGAAAACGGTATACATATTTCCAAAGTCAATGCAATCGTAGAAGGCTCCAATCCTCCAATCGGAGAACTCGGTGCCGGCGGTCCTGCTACCGAAGTAGACCAGAAAGTTGCACAGCTGATTGTAGACCAGATTCCAAACGGTGCCTGCTTACAGCTTGGTATCGGCGGTATGCCAAACGCAGTCGGTTCCCTGATCGCACAGTCCGACTTAAAGGATCTTGGTGTTCACACAGAAATGTATGTAGATGCATTCGTAGACATTGCCAAAGCCGGAAAGATTACCGGTGCCTGCAAAAACATTGACCGCTACCGTCAGGTATATGGTTTCGGTGCCGGAACCAAGAAGATGTATGATTATCTGGATGAAAATCCAGAACTGATGAGCGCACCTGTCAGTTACACCAACGATATCCGCTCCATCGCAGCACTGGACAACTTTATCTCTATCAACAACTGCGTAGATATTGACCTGTTCGGACAGATCAGTGCCGAGTCTTCCGGAACCAAACACATCAGTGGTGCCGGCGGACAGCTTGACTTCGTTCTCGGTGCTTATATGTCCAAAGGTGGAAAGAGCTTTATCTGCTGTTCTTCCACATTCACGGATAAGAAAGGTGTTATGCATTCCCGCATCCGCCCGACCCTGGCAGAAGGTTCTATTGTCACAGACACCCGTGCAAATACCCACTATGTCGTTACCGAATATGGCATGGTCAATGTAAAGGGATTATCTACCTGGCAGAAGGCAGAAGCCCTGATTTCCATTGCACATCCGGACTTCCGCGATGAGCTGATCAAAGAAGCAGATCAGATGCATATCTGGAGACGTTCTAACCGATAAGAACATCGTTTGTTCACAATTTATTCATATTGCAAAAAAACCTCGTTTTTAACGGGGTTTTTTTATAAATTTTACCTCTTGTCTTTACTATCCTTTTTTAGTAATCTATAGTTCGAGTAAAGGAGAGGTAAAGATGAAGAAATTTTTTAGTATTATCAAAGAAAAACTATTCACCAGAGTTGAAAAACAACATTCCGAAGCTTACCTGCGTCGGATCTCATTTCTGAATAAATATTCCCTGCTGTTCCACATGTTGATATCCTGTGGGATCGTATTTATTGTGGAGGTTCTTTCCCGAAGGAGTTTTCTCTCGGCAGGTTCCTTCGTCGGGATGCATACCGGTGCATTTTTTTATAATGCCTTTATTGTATTTGCATCCTTAAGCTTTGTTTATCTGTTCCGCAGACGTGCATTCTGGCGGATCATTATCAGCGGTTTCTGGGTGCTCCTTGGAATCATTAACGGATGCATCCTTTCAAACCGTGTAACACCGTTTGGCTTTACAGACCTTAAATGTATCAATGATCTGTTTGCCATGAACAATACCAACTATTTTACGGCAGAAGAGGCCACTATCGTAGTCATCGGGCTTTGTCTGTTCCTTCTGTTTTGTGTTGCGCTCTTCATTAAAGGGCCGCGCTATCAGGGCAAGACCCATAAAATTGTTGTAGTAGGTGCCATTGTATCGGTACTGTTTGTCGGTCTTCCTGTTACAACCTCTGCTGCACAGAATGCCAATGTTGTTGCAAGTTACTTCTCCAACATTGCACAGGGATATGAAAACTACGGTTTTATCTATGGATTCTCTTCGAGTGTGGTAGACCGTGGAATGAGCAAGCCGGATGACTACTCCGAGCAGAAAATTGCTTCGATTGAAAAAAATGTAAATGACACAAAAAAAGAAACAACTGTCACCAAAAAGAATGCACCAAATATTATCTGTATTCTTCTTGAATCATTCTGTGATCCGGATGAGATCAAGTTTCTGAATTATAATCAGGATCCGATTCCTACCTTCCACAATCTCGAGAAGAACTACACGAGTGGTTACCTGACAGTTCCGGTTGTTGGCGCAGGAACCGCAAACACTGAGTTTGAAGTTCTCTCCGGTATGAGTATGCAGTACTTCGGAACCGGCGAGTATCCGTATAAAACAATCCTGAAAAAGACAGACTGCGAGAGCACTGCTGCTGATCTGGCTTCCATCGGATATGGAACCCATGCCGTACATAACAATGGCGGTAACTTTTACAGCCGTGTCAATGCCTTTTCCATGATGGGATTTGATACTTTCACCAGCAAGGAACTGATGAACATTCAGAGTTATACGCCAAACGGAAGCTGGGCTACCGATGATATTCTTGTTTCTGAAACAATCAAAACCTTAGATTCCACTCCGAATCAGCCGGACTTTACCTACACCATTACCGTAGGTACACATGGTGATTATCCAAAGACTCCGGTTATCGCAAATCCGGTATATACCGTCAGCGGTGTGGATGATGAAGAAAAGAAAAACCAGTGGACTTATTACATCAACCAGTTAAATGAAGTAGATACTTTCCTGAATGATCTGATTACAGAGCTCTCCAAGAGAGATGAAGATACCATCGTGGTAGCGTTCGGCGATCATCTTCCAACCATGGGTCTGGAAGACTCCGATATGAAATCCGGTGATATCTACAAGACAAAATATGTCACATGGAATAATATGGGATTAAAGAAGCAGGATGCAGATCTGTATGCATATCAGCTGATGGCAAACATTACGGATTCCACAGGTATTCATGAGGGAACTATCTTAAATTACCATCAGACCCAGATGAACAACACAGACCACACTGCATATCTGGACGGACTGGATAATCTGCAGTATGACATTCTTTACGGAAACCGTTACTGCTATGATGGCAAAGACAAATACCCTGCAACCGACATTGTAATGGGAATTGACGATGTAACGGTATCGGAGACGTCGGATTCCATCGGCGGATCGGAAGTGTTTGTCTATGGAAACAACTTCACCAAGTGGAGTAAAGTATTTGTAAACGATGAGAAAGTCAATACAACCTTCAGCAATTCCGGTTGTCTGATTATTCCAAAAGACAGTGTCAAAGACGGTGATACCATTAAAGTGTGCCAGATGGGTTCCAACAGTACGATTTTCCGTGAATCCAACACGTACACCTACAAAGATCCTGCCGTGGAAGAAACCGTTACAGGAACAGAATCGGACAACAACAATACCGAATCTGCGGTTTTAGAAAGCCAGAAATAAAAAAAGACCTGCCAGTGAAAAATCACTGACAGGTTTTTTCTTGTCTTAAATTGTCTTTAGCGCATCCACAGCGGCATCCAGATACGGATTTTCCATCTCATAGAATGCACCGGCATCCGCAGCTTTCGCATATGCCGGATCCAATGGCAGTTTGCCTAAAACTCGGGTTCCTTCTTTTGCGGCAACTTCGTCAATGTTGCTTTCTCCAAACAGTGCGATCTTCTTTCCACAGTCCGGGCATTTCAGATAACTGAAATTTTCCACCAGTCCAAGTACCGGTATATGCATCATATTTGCCATATGGAAAGCTTTCTTTACGATCATCTGCACCAGTTCCTGTGGAGATGTAACAATAACGATACCATCCACCGGAAGGGACTGGAACACGGTAAGCGGTACATCACCGGTTCCCGGTGGCATGTCCACAAACAGATAGTCCACATCGCCCCAGACCGCCTCATTCCAGAACTGTTTCACAGCCCCTGCAATCACAGGTCCTCTCCAGACAACCGGTGCCTCTTCATCTTCCATCAGAAGATTGATGGAAACGATTTTGATTCCTTCTTTTGTCTCATACGGATACATTCCTTTTTCGTCACCGACCAGCTGACCGTGTGCTCCAAACATCTTTGGAATGGACGGTCCGGTAATATCGGCATCCAGAATTCCTACTTTATATCCGGCTTTCGCCATCTGTACCGCCAGGGAAGAAGTAACAAATGATTTACCGACACCTCCCTTTCCGCTGACCACTCCAATCACATGTTTGATATTGGAATATGCATTCATCGCTTCGAGCATACTCTGCGGATTCTGAGAATTATGGGAACATCCCTCACAGCTTGCTTTGGAACAGGATGATGCTCCGCTGCAACTTGAATTTTCTGGCATAATGATAGCCTCCTTGTTAATTATTTAATGATTTATTTATATAGACTGCCCAGTCTTTGGAATGGGTAGTATATGAAATAAGCTTTTCCGATAATTTTATCTTTGCTGACATAGGTATGATCCCAATATCTGGCATCATAGGAATCATTCCGGTTGTCTCCAAGCACCAGATAACTGTCTTTGGGAACCTCAAACTCAAACGGTCCGGTTGCCTCTGTCCATGTCTCTTTCAGGTAATCCTCCTTCAAAGGAGTCTCAGAGTCATTGATATAGATTTTCGCATCCTCAATGGTAACCTTTTCTCCGGGCAGACCAATCACACGCTTGACGTATTTTTGCGTTTCGTCATCCGGGAACCGGAAAATCACGATATCTCCTCTCTTCGGTTCTGAAAACTGATACGCCAGCCGCAGCCCGAACAGGTCATCGCCCGGTTCAATGGTATGCTCCATCGATCCGGTCGGGACTGTTGCATTGATGATCACGTAATTCTTCAAAACCATTGCCAGTGCGAAGGCCGCCAACAGAGTGATCACCCAGCTGAGCACTTCGCGCAGAGGCGAAGTGGCTTTCTCCTTTCCCTCACCCTTTGGATCATTATCCATCTTTATTTCTTCTGTCAATATTTCTTTTTTTTCTTCCATAATCACCCTACTCTCTTGGTGCAAACCACCAGTCAATAAAATCTTGCCTGCGGAAAACCAGTCCCACAAGTCCCAGATCGACACGTTCTTTCTGTGTCAGTGTCTGTGCAATAAATTCATTCACAGATACATCAAAATCGCCTTCCAGGCACCAGATACAGCTCACTGTCGGCACATTCTCCTGATTTTTCCAGTCATCTACGAACGAACCGCCGAAATCAACAATCTTATTCCAACGATGCTGCGTATTGATAACCCGCTGCTTGATATTCTCATAGATGACCTCCATCATCCGGTGAACTTTCGGGTGATACATCACAGGCTCAAGAATCCTTAAGAGTCGGTGCTTTGGATTGACACGCAGTTCCAGCGTTCCGTTTGCCGTATTCGTCACCATACAGAAAATCTCGTTATCCGGAAACGTTTCCGGCCGCAGATGATACTGATAACGATATGGTACCACACTTTTTATCATATGGAAATCTGCATCCATTTCTTCATATATAACACCCGGACATTCACTGCTTATCACATAGTGCATGCTACCCTGATAAGGCGCCAGAAGCTGGCAGAACAGATCCCGGTTCTTTTCGAATACAATCAGCTGGTATTCTGCCAGAAAACGCCGGAAATCCATAATATGGTTCTGCCTGTAATATGTAAACAGCCCCTTGCTGATAAATGCAATCCTTATGCTTTTTCCGGTATAACCCTGAATAATTGTTGCAACCGGAAGTTCAATCTCTCTCCCTTTTAAATAAACTTCCACTGTGACAGCTTTGCCAAGCAGCTGCATCTCTTCTTCATACTCTGTCAGAACCGGCTGCTGTCCGCTGGCAATATACTGGTTCAGCCCCAGCGGATTGGATGCAAAATGTTCTACAATCCGTCTGCCGATCAGCCTGCGCAGCTCCGTCAGATTTTCATCATGCGCCACATCATCCCTTGCCAGACGCAAAGTCAGGAATTTTTTCCGTAAATGCAGATGATACGTCATATGCCTGAGCCACTCCGGTTTTAACCCCAGATCTTTCTTTTCATCGGTCACAAGAAACCCCTGCTGATACAGGCAGGATGTCCCGATCAGTCCCTGATGTTTGGAATTATAAATCCAGATACACCCCTCCATCAGTTCATCCATGATACGAATCGATATGATTCCAAGAATATCCGCGAACGGATTGTCCATGATATGATTCTGTTCTCGCAGCGTCACGCTTTTTTCATCAAAGGAAATCTGAATGGGAAATGGCTGATACAGCATATAGTGCTGTACTGCGTGCACCAGCCTCTGAAGGGACAGATTCTTTGCATATTTCGGCCGTAACACCAGCGTAATTCTGGTTCCGGACTGTTCCCGGTTGGAATTGATATATTCCATCGTTTCCGCCCCTTCAATCCATTTTGCGGTAACCGGCTCTAACGACTGGCGATCCGTAACATTCCACGCGGTATTTACCGATTTGTCCTTTCTCGACTCAATCAACAGTGCCCGTGCAACCATAAATCCGGAAAGCATACCGACTCCAAACTGCGCCACCGGTTCATAATGAAGCTGCTGTGCGGAAAAATCCTCGCTCTGATAAAAACTCACGCCGATTTTGGCAACATACTGCTCAATATCCCTGGCATTGATTCCGATTCCGTTATCCTCAAACACCAGACGCTGCGTTTCGGAATTATACTGAATGGAAATTTGAGGAGAATACGGATTTCGCATGGAATTTAAGGCTCTTGCCTCCTCCATCTCCAGAAACTCTGTTCCCCAGCTCCATTCCAGCGCCGCCCTGGTATTGCATGCATCAATGGCATTTTGAAGAAACTCCCGGATATAAGCATCCGGATCTCCGTAAAACTGCGTACTTGCAAAGGTCGATATGATATTTTCCTGATCCATACCTACTTTGCACTGTTTCATAGCTGTTCCTCATTTAATAAAATTGCCTGAACCACAAACCGCTTATCTGCCTCTTTGCTCACACAGGTTGATAAAGTCAGCAGATGACTGTCCACCGAAAGCTGGATTTTGTCCTTTACCTCCGGCGAATTCTTGGATTTTGTCACAATGCTTTCAAGATAACTTACACGTCCCTCTTTCGTTGAAAAGTCATTGGTGTGCAGAATATGTGCATCGTCCGTCTTATATGCCGCAAAAATCTCATACACGAGCACCTTTTCCTTTGTATACACATATATATACGGAAAATTGTTAAAAAATGTCTGGTCTTCATAGTTGTGGAGAGAAGCAAACATTGTGTCATTGCGCATATTGTGCCCATACACGACGGTATCAAAATCCGTAAACTCTTTACTGTTTGCCTTCTCTGTATAAATACATCCAGGATATCCCCTGGTACCATTCATATTGTAATTCAGATAATAGGAATCATCACTCGGATGCTGTAACACCGGATAATCCACCCCGGTTCCCGGAATGTAGATCCATGCGTAAATATCCTGATTGACTCCCTTTAATTTTTTCCAGTTTAAATTTTTCTGTGGAATTTCTATTCCTTTTTGTTCCAGTTCGCTGTCTTCGGTCTGCACTTCCTGTGCCACATTCTCCGTCTCAGTCTGCGTATCTGACGGAATATTGATCTGATTATCATTCACCTGATTCTGCAGATCATTTACCTGGGCAGAAAGCTTTTCATATTCTTTCTGTGCATTCTTCTGAACCATCCAGCTTCTTCCAAATATTATGAGTACCACGATCAATACAACTGCCAGAACAATGGTCAGAATTTTATAGATATTGATCGTTCTGTCGTTCTTTCTTTCCTGTCTTTTCATAAAATAGTTTTCTTTCTTTAAAATTGAGGCAGGGCGGCAGATTCCATTCCACCGCCCTCACGTGATGCCATGCATCACCTATCCATAGACCTACATGCTAAATAAAATTGTATCCAGTGAGATTAATTCTTACGTGCTTTTCTTCCGCATACAACAATACCTGCTGCCGCAAATACTGCAACGAACGGAAGTGCCGGAAGCGCTGCCCCGGTTTTTGGAGATGTCTTATAGGAAACAGATCCGGAAGCTGATGTTCCTTTCTGACTTCCTGCTCCACTTTTGCCATTGACACGGGCATAAGAACTCTTTGTGGAAGTATTCCGTACGGAATTCTTTCCATCGGTATAACCATCTGTATAACCGTCGTCATAATCATCCTCGAAACTGTCCTCTCCATCGTCATAAGACTGTGGATAGTTTACTGTCACATTCTGATTTACACTAACTGGATTATACTGATTATTGGTCTGTGAGTTGTTCTGGTTGTTGTTGTTTGTCTGGCTGCTGCTGTTGGAATTGTCATTTACATTGGAATTTGTATTTGATCCCTGGGAATTTTCATCCTTTGACGGATCTGTTGTAACGGCAGGATTCACATTTGAACTGTACCTTACAACTATAACCGGTGAAAATGAATACAATGTAACCGTGACTTTGCCATTGGAAACGCTGTCCGGCTTTACCGTCTGCCAGCTTCCGCTTTTTAATTTATGTAATACATAAACATTGTCTCCAGCCTTAATTCCACTTGCACAAATCGTTACTTTGATTCCTTTGGATGTATTCGTTGCAGACGGAACACTGATATCAGACATGGCCATGACGGTCGCACTTCCGTTCTGTGCACTTGCCACAGCATTTGCCTGACGGTTTCCCTCGCGGTAAACATCTTTGTCCACACCCTTGGAAGAAACCGTGATAAGCTCATTGTTTGCATTATAACCGCTGCTTTCAACGGTTGTTGCATTATTCAGCTCATTGGTTCTTTGAACCAGTGCCGTATCACTTGTTGGTGATGGATCTGCAAACACGGTTGTGCCCATTGTAAATACCAGCATCATAGCTGTCACAACTCCTGTGAAAATTTTCTTTTTCATCGCAATCTACCTCCTTTCCACGTAATATAAACTGCATGTAACTCTATCTATATCAAGTGCGCGCGCACTGGATACCTTATTGTACGGGTGTATAAAACACCTTCATAATGAGTTCTTCCATGGCATCTTCATCGACATGGTACTCCTCATACCGTTTCCCGTCAATCGGTTCTCCTTCCACCGTTTTTCCGGGAACCGTATACATCTGGTCTTCCGAAAAACTGTAATTCATCAGCTGCTCAATCATACTTGTGAAATCCACACTGGTTACCAGATAATCGGAAACAGAATTGTAAATTTCTGTCACCTGATCCGGGTTTTCTGTGGATACTTTTTTTAATTTATCCATATAGGCAACAATATACTGTTCTTCGCGCTGCAGACGCTTTGTTGCACTGTCATACTCTTCGGTATCCCTTCCATGCAGGTAATAATAAGCCTGCGTCCCATCCAGGGTTACTTTTTCCCCTTTTTTCAAATCCACACCGGCTTTGGGAAACGAAATATCCTGCAGTACAGTCACTTCCACGCCCCCTACAGCATCATTCATCTGTGGGATTCCCCCCATATTCATCGCAAGATAACCGCTGATCGGAATATTTTGAAACAGACCGGAAACCGCATCCACGGTTTTGCTGCAGCTGAGGCGCTTACCGTCCCCGAATGCATGCTGCAGACAGATCTGCGTTTTAAGCGGTCCCATATCAATACCTTCTTCATCACACAATTCGATATCTGCCATCGTGTTTCGATTGATGGAAATGACCTGCAGCTGCTCTGTTTTATTGTTTACAACAAGAAGAAACAGTGCATCGGACTGCCCGCCCTGGGTATAATCGCTGCTTTGCTGTACCGGACCATTGATATCAACCCCCATCATGAGGTAGGTTTTGATATCTGTATTATACAGATACTCTTTTCCCTGATAAGCAACTACACCCTCCTGCCACTTTTCCTGACCGGAATCCTGTGTGGTATCTGTCTGCCCCGCAACCTGCTGCTCATAAGAATTTTCTGTATCATCCGTAATGTGGAAGCCGGCATTTTCCGCCTTCGTTTTGACCCCTGCCACAATCACAAGTGCAAGAATCACCACCATCATTCCGGACATAAAATACAATGCATTATGAAGTTTTGTCGATGGTTCACGCATTCTTCTCATGATGTTCTCCGTAATTTCCATAATAGCTGCCATAGTAGCCGCCATAGTAGCCACCCTCATAGCCGCTCTTCTTCATCCGTACTTTGTTCAGTACCGCACCAAGTACCCTCACTCCGGAAGCTTCCATCTGCTTTTTGACGGTCTGGATCAGACGTCCGCTTGCCATGCCCTGGGCAACAACAAGAATCGCACCATCACAGTGTTTTGCGATCACTGCTGCGTCGATTGCAGCTCCGATCGGCGCACAATCCAGCAATACATAATCAAAATGTTCTTTTGCAAAATTAAGTAACTCGGTAAAATACTTTTTTTCCAGAATTTCTGTCGGGTTTGGTACAGACGGCCCTGCAAAAATCATAAACAGTCCCGGAATCGTTGTTCCGTATAATACATCTTCAAGTTTTTTTTGTCCAGAAAGGAAATGGGATAATCCGTAGATTTCCCTTCCATCCGAAGCCACTGCACGTAATCGTCCCACGTATACGGATTTACGCATATCGGTATCGATCAGCAATACACGTTTGCCGGATTCCGAAAAAGAACGTGCCAGATCCATCGTCACGGTACTTTTCCCTTCGTTTGGCATGGCAGATGTCACAACGATGGTGCAGATATCATCTCCGCAGAACTGGATATTGGTTTTTAATGCCCGGAGTGATTCTTTCATCGTATAATTTTGTTTTTTCAGATTCTCAAATGTTACCGATTTCATTTCTTTTTCTTCCTTCTCTTACGCTTGCGCTCTTTTTCCCCATCGTATTCGGCCTCTTCCAAAGGAAGCGTACCAAGAACATTCAGCCCCAGCTTCCTTTGTACATCATCTGCATTCATAATCGTATCATTGAACAGATAAGCCACCACAATAACCGCAATCGCCAAAAACATGCCAAGTATTCCTCCGATCACCGTATTTTTCATGGTATTCGGGCTGACCGGTTCTCCGTCGGAATATCCTTTTTGAATGATATTCGGTGCATCCTGATCCATTTTCTGCTGGATAAAGGCCACACTGACTCGCGCGATCTCATCCGCAATCTTTTTTGCCATGGATGGGTTTGCATCGCGCACCGTAATCTCGAGGATTCGCGAGTTGGAAGGATTATTCAGGGTAACTTTTTTCTTCAGGGAACTGTAGGTCTCGTCCAGTCCGAGATTCTCAATTACCTGCTCAAGCACGGGACGCCCCTCTACGATAACCATATAATCGTTTGTCAGACTTGTACCTGTCTGTATATCCGCAAGACTTGTAATCGACATGCTTTTGGACAATACATAAAACTGGGATGTTGACTCATACTGCGGCACCATTACAAACCTGCTGATACAATATGCGGTCACGGCTCCGATAATCAGTGCAAACAACACCCATTTCCAGAAAGAAAGGATCTCTAAAACGAGATCTTTCAGATCAATTTCAATTTCATCATCATTTTCAATTACAATACGTTCCTGTTGTAACTGCTGTTCCATATCAATGCTCCATTACTTACTATTTCATTTCTCCGGTCAGAATCTTTGCCGGATGATTCACCAAAAGCTGATCCGCATATTCCCTGCCAAATTTTTTTTCGATCAGCTCATAACATTTTCCCATATGATTGGCACGGTTTTTTATTCCATGGCTGTCCGATGCAATCGCATCCACACATTCTGCCTTCAGCATCTTTTTACAGTATTTCTTTGGACCCATACCCTCAAGTCCGAGTACCGCATCCGCATTCACCGTAATCCATGCCCCAAGATTGCGCAGCTCCTCTGCCAGCTGTAAATCTGCAAGTGCTCCATACCGCTCCACATGTGCAAATACCGGAATATATCCGTGCAGAACCAGTTCCTGCGTCATCTGGTAAATATAGGCATATTCACTGTCGTGCGAATACTCACACAACACATACCGCGAGCCGGCCATTGTCCGGCATCTGCCACTGTCAAGTGCCTCGACAATATGACTGTTCACATGGTATTCGGTGCCCAGTGCAAGATAAATTCCAAGTTTCTGTGCATACGGCTCCAGAATACGGAAATGTTCTTCAATTTCTTCCTTCGGATAAGCAAACATGCCGTGCCGGTAATGCGGTGTCAGGATCATTGCAGAAATGCCCTGCTCTTTTGCTGCCTCAAGCATCGCCACAGATTCTTCTATTGTTTTTGCTCCGTCGTCTACTCCGTACAGAAGGTGACAGTGAATATCGATCATGGTTTTCCTTGCCTTTACTTTTTTATACTTTATTATACTATATCGACCATTTTCTTGCAATCTTTGAGCCGTTTTTCCCTCTTTTGACACAACTTTTTGTATTTCTCGAATTTCCACAATTGATTTCCCGGCAAACATAGCGTATAATGGTCATGAAAAGCGAATAACACTTGACAAACTTCGGTTTTCGGGGTACGCTTATATGAGTCCATATAAGGACGGTACAATATTTGACCATCAGGCTCAGGCGGTGAGAGTACCGCACGCATAAACAAGTAGGCTTTATTCTCTGAACTGTCAGTATTACAGCTCAGTATGTCATAGATTTCATTGATCTGTTTTTTACAGCAAGCGCGATTGTCCAGCGCAGGGATTTGTTTTCACAACATGACATGCTGCCTGTTGAAAACGCAGTACAGCAGATGCGGACTATTTGGATCAGGAATTCCTGCGGAGGGTTCCGGTATCCGTCGTGTGCTCACACCCCTGCCGGAGAGGTTAAACTCCGGAACTGCCTAGCAAGTCCGAATACAATTGAACAGAACAAACATATATTTATCTAAAAACCCTATGCATTATGCATAGGGTTTTTTGTTTCTTCTTTTCTGTTGTCCGTTACAAAGTAATGATTCCAAGTGCATTTAATACCGAACTGAATAAAATCAGCAGTACCAGTATCGGTGCAACATACTTGATCAATACAATATACAGTTTCTTACTCTTAAATTTCTGTGTGGAAGATTCCACTTCATCCATAATCGTCTCTGGTTTCACAATAAAACCGACAAATACACAGGTCAGGAATGCCACAATCGGCATAAGGACACTGTTGGATATAAAATCGAAGAAATCCAGAATACTCATTCCGTGAATTGAAACCCCACTCCAGATTCCAAATCCAAGAGAAGACGGAATTGCCATCAACACCGTATAAACGGTTACACAGACCGTAATAAATTTACGGCTCTTTTTTGTCTTATCCACGAAAATGGAAACCACTGTCTCCATCAGGGAAATGGACGATGTCAGTGCAGCAAACAATACCAGCACAAAAAATACCGTTCCGATCAGGTGTCCTCCCGCCATACTGTCAAACACTTTTGGCAGTGTAATAAACATTAGTGTCGGTCCTGCCTTCAGCGATACCTGATCTCCACCGGAAAACACAAACACGGACGGTACAATCATCAGTCCTGCCAGAAATGCAATTCCGGTATCAAAGATTTCGATATTCCGCACACTGCTCTCTATATCCTCATTTTTCTTCATATAGGAGCCATATGTAATCATAATGCCCATCGCCAGCGACATGGAATAAAACAGCTGTCCCAGTGCCGCCAGGAAAGCATTCGCACTGATCTTGGAAAGATCCGGCTTTAAGTAGTAGACAATTCCTGCCCCTGCTCCCGGACGGGTCACAACAAATACCGCAATAATAACGGAAAGGACTACCAGAAGCGGCATCAGCACTTTACTGATATTTTCAATTCCTTTATTTACGCCAAGCAGAATCACAACCGAAGTGGCAAGAATAAAAATTACCAGCCACATCACCGGTTCCCCGGTCTTTGCAATAAAATTTGAAAAATAATCATCTGCTGCCGCTGCATTTCCGCTTCCTGTAAGAAATGCCCATGCAAATTTGATGACCCATCCACCGATCACACAGTAATACGGAAGAATGATAATCGGCACAATGCTGGCAAGAATTCCAATAAAACCGCACTTTTCATGCAGTGTGCTGAATGCATACAGTGCACTTTTCCCGGTTTTTCTGCCCAGTGCAATTTCTGTGATCATAAGTGCAAATCCAAACGTAACCGCAAGGATCACATAGATCAATAAAAAAGAACCTCCACCGTATTTTGCGGCAAGGTAAGGAAACCTCCACAGATTTCCAAGTCCGACAGCAGATCCCGCAGCGGCAAGAATAAAGCCCATTTTGCTGGAGAAACTGCTGCCATGTTTTTTGTGTTCGTTCATAACAGCCCCCTTAATCATAGTTTCAGGAGGCAGACCGTTTATAATTTAAACCGATATCCGACTCCCCAGATGGTCTCGATGTACTGCGGCTTGTTCGTATTCATCTCAATCTTCTCTCGAATCTTTTTGATGTGTACGGTAACCGTTGCAATATCACCGATAGATTCCATATCCCATATTTTACGGAACAATTCCTCTTTTGTAAATACATGATTTGGATTCTCTGCCAAAAAAGTCAGCAAATCAAACTCTTTTGTCGTAAACTGTTTCTCTTCTCCATTGACCCATACCCGGCGCGCCGTCTTGTCTATTTTAATGCCCCGGATCTCAATGATATCATTCTGTGGCATATTGCTGCCGATCAGTCGCTCATACCGTGCCAGATGTGCCTTCACACGGGCTACCAGTTCACTCGGGGAAAACGGTTTTGTCACATAATCGTCTGCCCCCAGTCCGAGCCCGCGAATCTTGTCAATATCATCCTTTTTTGCAGAAACCATAAGGATTGGTGTATTCTTTGTCTCACGGATCTTTTTACAGATTTCAAATCCATCCACTCCCGGAAGCATGAGATCTAAGATAAACAGATCAAACTCCTCATGCAGGGCTCTTTCGAGTCCTTTGGTTCCGTCATTTTCAATTTCCACTTCAAAGCCACTCAGTTCCAGATAATCTTTCTCCAGATCTGCAATAGCCACTTCATCTTCAACGATCAGTATTCTGCTCATTTGCTGTTACCTCCTGATATTTGCGTATTACAAAGTACATGGTGGTGCCGGAATCTTCTTTGCTGGTTGCCCAGATTTTCCCTCCATGATCCTCTATGATCTTTTTTACAATGGAAAGTCCGATTCCGCTGCCACCGGTTGCCGAATTTCTCGAAGCATCTGTCCGGTAGAACCGGTCAAAAATATATGGCAGATCTTTCTGGGCGATTCCCCTTCCATTGTCTTCGATTTCTACCTGAATAAAATCCCCGACATCCTTAATCCGGATGTTGATGAATTTTTCCGTTTTATTCATATATTTTACGGAATTTCCTATAATATTATTGATTACTCTGCGCAGCTGCTCCGGATCTGCAATAATCTGGGTATCCGGTGTTGCATAATTAAAATAGGACAGGGCAATCCCCTTTGCCTCCAGATCCAGTCCGATTTCTTCCACACAATCCTTAAAATATGCGGCAACGTTCAGCTTTGCAAAATCATATGGAATACGGTTGGTGTCGATCTTGGAATACAGTGTCAGTTCATTGATCAGTGTATCCATCTCATTTGCTTTGTTGTAAATGGTACGGATATACTTATCTAATTTCTCCGGCGTATTGGCTACTCCATCCATGATGCCTTCCGAATAGCCCTTTACCGCCGTAATCGGTGTTTTCAGGTCATGGGCAATGTTGCTGATCAGCGTGCGGTTTTCTTTTTCGTTGCTTAGTTTTTCCTCTGCATTATCTTTTAAGCGCTGACGCATCTGTTCAAAGGTCGTGCAAAGTTCCCCGATCTCATCGTCGCCTCCGGTATCCAACGCAAAATCGAGATTTCCTTCTTTGATATTTTCTGCCGCAACGCGCAATTTCTGGATCGGTGTAATCATGCTCCGGTAGATCCACACAATCATCATGATCGCTGTCAGTAACAGAATGATTACCACACAGATAATCCCCCATAAAATAAACTGGCGGATCTCCTGCCCGGTAGCATCAAAAGACGTGACTATATACGCCGTACATTTTTCTCCCGAATCCAGCTTAAAATCTGCCTGTTTTACCAGAATTTCATCGTCCCGGTCGATATATTTGTCCACTCCCTGTTTCGAACTGTTTGCCCCATATACCGGAAGTTCCGAAAGAATCTTTTCATTATCACTTCCCCCATTGAAAGAAATATTCTCCCCGATTCTTACCACCAGATAGGAATATTTCTGTTCCAGGCTCTCATTGATCTCACTAAGATACGAAACGTCCTCCATTTTTGAAGGAGATAACTTTATGGTCTTTTTGATCTTTTCAAAATCCGGTGCAGTATAACGGTTTAACATCGGTACAGAATTGATAATACTATAGGCATCCGCATTCTTAATTCCATACGTCTGCTCGATCACATGCGACTGAAAATTACAATAGGCGCTGATCGTGGCAATCGCCAGGATCGATGGCACAAAGATAATAATACAGAACGAAATGATCAGTTTGGTTTTTATCTTCATTCGTATTCCTTCCCTGTAAAAAAAAATAAGACACAGAACAAACTCTGTGTCTTATTATATCATTCTTTTATAAAAAATTATGTAAACTTTTCATAAATTAAAGGTACTTCTTTAAAGCCTCTGCCTTGTTTGTTGCCTCCCATGGGAGATTTAAGTCATTGCGTCCGAAGTGACCATAAGCAGCTGTCTGACGGTAAATCGGACGGCGCAGATCCAGCATCTTGATAATTCCTGCCGGACGAAGATCAAAGTTCTCACGTACAATCTTTACCAGCTCATCATCTGCGATCTTTCCTGTACCGAATGTATCAACCATGACAGAAGTAGGCTGTGCAACACCGATGGCGTAAGATAACTGAATCTCACACTTATCAGCAAGACCTGCTGCAACAATGTTCTTTGCAACATAACGTGCAGCATATGCTGCGGAACGGTCAACCTTTGTGCAGTCTTTTCCTGAAAAAGCTCCGCCGCCGTGACGTGCATATCCACCATAGGTATCAACGATGATCTTACGACCGGTCAGACCTGCATCTCCGTGTGGTCCGCCGATTACGAAACGTCCGGTCGGATTGATAAAGAATTTGGTATCTCCATCGATCAGCTCCTTTGGAAGGATCGGATCAAAGACATATTTCTTAATATCCTCATGGATCTGTTCCTGGGTAACGTCCTCATCATGCTGGGTAGATAAAACAACTGCCTCAAGTCTCTTTGGCTTTCCTGCTTCATCATACTCTACAGAAACCTGTGTCTTTCCATCCGGACGAAGGTAGGTAAGTGTTCCGTCTTTACGAACCTTTGTAAGCTGTAATGCCAGCTTGTGTGCCAGTGAAATCGGATATGGCATAAATTCCGGTGTCTCATTGGTTGCATATCCAAACATCATTCCCTGATCTCCGGCGCCGGTATCCAGATCATCTGTCAGCTCGCCCTCTTTTGCCTCAAGTGCCTTGTCAACACCCATGGCAATATCTGCGGACTGCTGATCTAAAGCTACCATAACCGCACAGGTATGTCCGTCAAAACCGGTCTTTGCATCGTTGTATCCGATCTCGTTTACAGTCTTTCTTACAATTGCAGGAATATCAAGAGTTGCCTTTGTTGTAATTTCTCCTGTAACAAGTACGAAACCGGTACAGCTTGCTGCCTCACAGGCTACACGGCTCATCGGGTCCTGCTCCATGCATGCATCCAGAATGGCATCTGAAATCGCATCACACATTTTGTCAGGATGTCCTTCTGTAACGGACTCTGATGTGAATAATAATTTTTCCATTGCTTTTTGTTTCTCCTCTCTTGTTTTATACAGAAATAAAAAAAACCGCCTCGCAGCGGATTGATCTAAAGATAATCAAATCCCCTTATTGTTCGATTAACTCGCTCAGGTTGGCACCTTCCAAAACAGGGGTTGCCGTGACTTCACAGATCCTATGTATCTCCATCACTCTGAATAAGAGAAAGCTTACAATATTAAATTTGAAATATCCAAGTGCTACCATACTCCAGTTTCTTTCATCTGTCAAGCCCTAAAAGATTGACTTTTGCGTGAAATAATTCTATACTTTTGTATATACGTTACATACGGAGAGATAAAAAATGATAAAAATTGAGACAAAACAACTACAGGAAGGTGCCATCCTTGCACAGCCTGTGATCACACCGCTTGGACAGCCGTTGGCTCCCGCCGGTTCTGCTGTAACCCGTCAGCTGATCAACCGCATGAAACTGTACCGTGTGGAATATGCAGAAATTGAGGGCGAAGAACCTGCTCCGCAGGAGGAGGCTCCAAAGCCTGTAAAAGAAGCAAAAACATACGCCCAGGAAAGCAAAACACACTCACAGAAAGTCGCCGGTTCCAGTGAATTCCGCACGTTCCAGATTGAGTATGTTCAGGCAATTGAGCTGATGAAACAGATGTATACCGCAGCCATCAAGGATAACAAACCGATTGACTCGCAAAAACTTCTGGGCAGTGTCGCAGATCTGTTCCAGTCCCGCAACACCATCGTTGAAATGTTTGATATGCTTTACAACATGCGTACTGTGGCCGATTCGGTTTATGCGCACAGTCTCAACGTTGCACTCATTTCACGAATGATCGGCCGCTGGCTGCGTTTTGAACGTCACGATCTGGACATTCTTACGCTTGCCGGACTGATGCACGATATCGGAAAACTGCTGATTCCTTCCGATATCTTAAATAAGCCGGGATCTCTGACCGATGAGGAGTTTGCAAAAATCAAACAGCACCCGGCACTCGGATACGAGATTTTAAAACGTCAGCCGGATCTGGATTCCCGTATCAAAAAAGCTGCCCTGATGCATCACGAGCGCTGTGATGGAAGCGGCTATCCGACCGGATTGACGGAAGATTACATTGACAATTTTGCAATGATCGTTGCAATTGCCGATGTGTACGATGCCATGACAGCGGCACGTTCCTATCGCTCTCCGTTGTGTCCGTTCGAAGTGATCAGTAAATTTGAAGAAGATGGTTTCCAGAAATACCATACAAAATATATTCTGGTTTTCTTAAAGCAGATTGCCAGCACTTACCAGAGTAACCGCGTCATCTTAAGTGACGGAAGGGGATGTACCATTGTCATGTTAAATCAGAATGCACTGTCCCGTCCGATTGTCCAGTTTGATGATAAATCCTGTCTGGATCTTTCCACCGCCAGCCGCGACCTCTATATCAAAGCGGTTTTATAAATTTTTCAAATGAAAAGGGAGTGTGAAAACATACCAATGTTTTTCACACTCCCTTTTTTACCCGTTCTTTTTATTTATGAAACTTTCAGAATAAACTTCTGAATTTCTTTTTCATCCGATACCTTTTCAATCTGTGCCCCAATGCCGCGCAGCTTCTGATCAAATTCTTCGTATCCACGCTCGATAAAATAAATATCATCAATCACCGTAATTCCCTCTGCCACCAGACCGGCAATCACCAGCGCTGCTCCCGCACGCAGATCCGGCGCATTCACCCTGGCACCTGTATAACGGGTCACTCCATTGATAATGGCAATATTGCTCTCTACCTTGATATTGGCTCCCATACGCGTCAGTTCATCCACATATTTGAAACGGTTTTCAAAAATGCTCTCCGTAACTGTACTGGTTCCCTCTGCAATTCCCAGAATTACTGCCATCTGTGGCTGCATATCTGTCGGGAATCCCGGATACGGAAGTGTTGTCACCTGTGTGTGATGCAGTTTTCCATCCGAAATAATCCGAACCGCATCATCGAACTCCTCAACTTTGCATCCTGCCTCCACAAGTTTGGCGGTTGTTGCTTCCAGATGTTTCGGAATAACATCCTTTACCAGCACATCTCCCCCTGCTGCCGCTGCCGCAAACATAAAGGTTCCTGCCTCTATCTGATCCGGGATAACCGAATACTCTGTCTTATGCAGCTTCTCCACACCAACAATACGGATGACATCCGTTCCTGCACCACGGATATTCGCACCCATACTGTTTAAGAAATTTGCCACGTCTACCACATGAGGCTCTTTTGCCGCATTTTCAATTACGGTTTTTCCTTCTGCCATGGATGCTGCCATCATAATATTGATCGTTGCTCCAACCGATACTTTATCCAGATAAATATGTGTTCCGTTTAATTTTTCTGCCTCTGCAATAACAAGACCATGTGCAATATCCACTTCTGCTCCCATTGCACGAAATCCTTTGATATGCAGATCAATTGGTCTGCTTCCGATATCGCATCCGCCCGGAAGAGCCACTTCCGCCTTTTTGTATTTTCCAAGAAGTGCACCGATCAAATAATAGGACGCACGGATTCTACGGATAAATTCATTGTCCACCGTCACGTCTTTGATAAATGAACCGTTGATCTTTACGGTATGTGCATCAATACGGTCTACCATTGCACCGATCTCTGCAATCGCCTGCAATAATACATTAATATCTCTCACGTTCGGCAAATTTTCGATTGTAACCGTTTCATCCGTCATGATCGCAGCTGCAAGAATTGCCAGTGCCGCATTCTTTGCCCCGCCGATTTCTACCTCACCATTCAGCGGATTTCCGCCTTTGATTACATATTGTTCCATATCTCACCTCAATAAACGCCCTATTTCGTATAGTACGCTACCCTACTATCTATCCTATTCATCTAGTGTAAATTTGTGATACCATCCACAATCTGTTCAACGGTCTGTTCGATATCCAGCCCCGTCTCCGAAATCCGGATATCCGCATATTTTTCATACAGCGGCGTGCGCTCCAGATACAGATCATATAACGTCTGTCCGTCTCTTAAAACAACACCCCTGCCTTTGATATCTTCCAGACGCTTTTCCAGCTCCGGATATGCCACCTCAAGATATATAACCGTTCCGATTTCCTGCAGATGCTCCATAGCTTCTTTTCCGTAGACGACACTGCCTCCGGTTGCAATAATTGCATGATGTGCCTCAAGCGTCGCATTCACACGGTTTTCTACCTGAATGAACCCTTCGGTTCCCTCTTCTGCAATGATCTCACGAAGCAGGCGCTTCTCCTGCTCCTGAATGACTAAATCTGCATCTATAAACTGATATCCCAGCACCTTAGCAAGGATAACGCCGACGGTGCTCTTACCCACCCCCGGCATTCCAATTAACACAATGTTATCTTTTTGCATTACTGTGTACTCTCTGCATTCTGTGTTTCTGTGGAAGTCTGTGTCTCTGTAGAGGCATTCGGATCCTGCTGTGTCAGAGAATTCTTAAATGAAATCTTTGCAACATTCTTTTTATTGACCTTCCAGCCGTCTTTTTTCTGCCAGCCCTCCAGCACTTCATTGTAGTGGTCACTTTTACGTTTGTCAATAATATTCTGACGATTTTTTTCTGTAGCGTCTTTGTCTGTTTCACTGTCCAGACGAACAATATATAATGCACTGTCTGTTTCAATCACATCGGAAGTTTCTCCTTCTTTCAAATCATCCAATGCCTTTTTCACAGATGTATCCAATGTGGAATCATCGGATGCATACGCACCGGTAGTGGTCTGCTGATCCTCATCCTTTGCAGCATCTTCGAGAGTTTTTCCATTCTTTACCGCATCTTCGATTTTGTTTGCGGTCTCCTTCAGCTGCTTTTTCTCGTCATCGGTATATTCTACGGTATTTCCGCTGTCATCCTGATGGGAAGTTGTAGAAATAGTCATCATCGTATAACCGCGCTCATTTGCCTCTTCATCCGTCACATTGGTATCTGCTTCTGCCTCGATGGCTTTCTGCATCTTGCTGCGGATGGTGTAGAGCGTAAGCAGTTCCTCCACGGTATCTTCGTCTGCAGTCATCTCCTTGAGTGCCTCGGAAGAATTATCGCTGATAAACTGCTGTGCAGCTTTTTTGATTGCTGCCTTTTCGTCTTTTGTCACACTCACATCATAGTCTTTCATATGTGCCTGTAACGTATACATCTCATGAAGCTGTTCCATAACGGAATCTTTCATGGTGTCTTCCATGGTTGTTCCGTTTCCATATAAATCCTTGCTCCAGAGCTCACTGCTGCTTTTGGCCCCCATCATGCTCTTATAATAATCTTCTACATTTGCCTGCTGATAACGGCATGTAAAGTTTGCCATGCCCATCGTGACGGTCTGATTTTTCATGCTTGCTGCCGTCGCACCTGTATTTATACCACATCCGGTAAAAGCTGCTGCGCAGATTGCACCGGCTAAAATAATCGCTGTAACTTTTTTTGCTTTCATAGTTCCTCCCGGGAGTTTCTTTTCACCTATATACCAGAGTATTATAATTCTTTTCCCTACATCA
>OMGK01000341.1_pt1 | contig 33950 bp, 27 predicted proteins | sample 1645881 | NCBI WGS metagenome assembly OMGK01 (sample SAMN00849303, study PRJEB25192) | human gut metagenome
GCTGAACCGCGATAAAGATTTAAAGAAGAAAGTATTGGCGTTTGTCAACGTGCCCAGCTGGGTGGGAGACCCCCGCGAGGACTTGCAGAAGCGCTTGAAGAGCAAAGATAAGTTCACCGAACCGTTGCAGTGTCCTTTCATCACCCACTGGCTGCACAATATGACGCACGACCAGGTGCTGGATATGCTGAAATACCTCGGTATGGGCAATCGTCCCGAAGATAAGGTGAAAGTAATTTTTGTACCTTGCTATCAGGATGGTCACGATGGCATCCTCAACAAGCATTATTATGACTTGATTTTAGGCGAGGACCTCAGTGTCTATCCGTCCTATTATGAACCGTGGGGATATACCCCGCTGGAGAGCGTGGCTTTCCGGGTGCCTACCATCACCACCGACCTTGCCGGTTTCGGACTTTGGGTGAACAGCCTGAAAAACCAGCATGGCATAAACGACGGAGTGGAAGTGCTGCACCGTTCGGACTATAACTATTCCGAAGTGGCAGACGGCATCAAGGACACCGTAGCCTTGTTCTCTACCAAGACGGAAGCCGAAATCAAGGAAATACGCAAGCGTGCAGGCCAGGTGGCAGAGCAGGCTTTGTGGAAGCACTTTATACAATATTATTACGAGGCTTACGACATTGCACTGCGCAATGCCATGAAGCGTCAACTAAAATAAAAGAATTATTAATCAATTAGTTATCATACAATGAAGATTAAAGTTAGTAATGTAAACACTCCTAACTGGAAAGATGTGAATGTGAAATCGCACATTCCCGCCGAACTGGAGAAACTGTCTGAACTGGCACATAACATCTGGTGGGCATGGAATTATGAAGCCACCGAACTGTTCAGAGACCTTGACCCTGCTCTCTGGAAAGAAGTGGGACAGAACCCCGTACTTCTGCTGGAACGTATGAGTTATGCTAAACTCGAGGCACTCGCAAATGACAAAGTTATTCTGCGCAGAATGGATGACGTATACTCCAAGTTCCGCACATACATGGATGTGAAGCCTGACAGCAAGCGCCCGTCCGTGGCTTATTTCAGTATGGAGTATGGTTTGAGCCATGTACTTAAGATATATTCCGGCGGTCTGGGTGTACTTGCCGGTGACTACCTGAAAGAAGCTTCCGATAGCAACGCCGACTTGTGTGCAATCGGTTTCCTGTACCGCTACGGTTACTTTACACAAACATTGTCTATGGACGGCCAGCAGATTGCCAATTACGAGGCACAGAACTTTGGCCAGTTGCCCATCGACCGTGTATTGGATGAGAAGGGCGAGCAGATGGTAGTGGATGTTCCTTATCTGGACTACTACGTGCATGCTTATGTGTGGAGAGTGAACGTTGGACGTATCTCTCTCTATCTGCTTGATACTGACAATGAAATGAACAGCGAGTTCGACCGTTCCATCACTCACCAGCTGTATGGCGGTGACTGGGAAAACCGCTTGAAGCAGGAAATCCTGCTCGGTATCGGTGGTATTCTGACGCTGAAGAAGCTGGGCATCAAGAAAGATATCTATCACTGCAACGAAGGGCATGCCGCTTTAATCAACGTACAGCGCATCTGCGACTACGTGGCCGAAGGTCTGACTTACGACCAGGCTATCGAGCTGGTACGTGCTTCTTCTCTCTATACTGTACATACTCCGGTTCCTGCCGGTCACGACTACTTCGACGAAGGCCTTTTCGGCAAGTACATGGGCGGCTATCCTTCAAGAATGGGTATCAGCTGGGACGACCTGATGGACCTCGGACGTAACAATCCGGGCGACAAGGGTGAACGTTTCTGTATGTCTGTATTCGCTTGCAACACTTCTCAGGAGGTGAACGGTGTGAGCTGGCTGCACGGAAAGGTTTCCCAGGAGATGTTCGCTTCCATCTGGAAGGGTTACTTCCCCGAAGAAAGCCATGTGGGCTACGTTACCAACGGTGTACACTTCCCCACTTGGAGCGCTACGGAGTGGAAACATCTCTATGCTGCGCATTTTGATGAGAACTTCCTCTACGACCAGTCCAACCCCAAGATTTGGGAGGCTATCTATAACGTGTCCGACGAAGAAATCTGGAAGACGCGCATGGTGATGAAGAACAAACTGATTGACTATGTTCGCAAGCAATACCGTGAAACTTGGTTGAAGAACCAGGGTGACCCTTCACGCATCGTTTCCCTGCTGGACAAAATCAATCCGAACGCTCTGCTGATAGGTTTCGGACGCCGTTTCGCTACCTACAAGCGTGCACACTTGCTGTTCACCGACCTCGACCGTCTGGCCAAGATTGTGAACAACCCCGACTATCCGGTACAGTTCCTCTTTACCGGTAAGGCTCACCCGCACGATGGTGCCGGCCAGGGCTTGATTAAGAGAATCATTGAGATTTCCCGTCGTCCGGAGTTCCTGGGCAAGATTATCTTCCTGGAAAATTATGACATGCAGTTGGCACGTCGCCTCGTTTCAGGTGTGGATATCTGGCTGAACACTCCGACACGTCCGCTCGAAGCATCCGGTACTTCCGGCGAAAAGGCGTTGATGAACGGTGTTGTAAACTTCTCCGTACTCGACGGCTGGTGGTTGGAAGGCTATCGTGAAGGTGCCGGTTGGGCATTGACCGAAAAGCGTACTTACCAGAACCAGGAACATCAGGACCAGCTCGATGCCGCTACTATCTACAGCATTCTTGAGCAAGAAATTCTGCCATTGTTCTATGCACGCAACAAGAAGGGATATTCTGAAGGTTGGGTGAAGACTATCAAGAACTCCATCGCACAGATTGCTCCCCACTATACAATGAAGCGTCAGCTGGACGACTATTACGACAAGTTCTACATCAAGGAGGCCAAACGTTTCAAGATGCTGGCTGCCGACGGTTGTGCCAAGGCTAAGGAAATAGCTGCTTGGAAGGAAGAAGTTGCCGAGAAGTGGGACAGCATTGAAGTGGTGTCTTGCGAAAAGACCGAAGACCTGGTGAAAGGCTCCATCGAGAGCGGTAAGGAATACACCATTACTTACGTTATCGACGAGAAGGGCTTGAACGATGCTATCGGTCTGGAACTGGTGACTACTTATACGGCTCAGGATGGCAAACAGCATGTTTACTCCGTAGAACCGTTCAATGTAGTGAAGAAAGAAGGTAACCTTTATACTTTCCAAGCTAAGCACAAGATGGAAAATGCGGGTAGCTTCAAGGTTTCTTACCGTATGTTCCCGAAGAATGCAGACCTGCCTCACCGTCAGGACTTCTGCTACGTTCGCTGGTTCGTATAAGAGCATAAAAAAGATAATGTGCCTGCGGATATGGCAGAACACATTATCTGTTCAGATAAAAGATATCATCTGCATGATGCAGGCAGACCATCCGTTTAAAGTAAACGGATGGTCTGTTTCTTTTCTAGAGCTTGCTTTTTATTTCGGCTGTCCAGGCGTCAATGCGTTCGGCGGTTTTGTTACTTTCGTTCACTTCGTCGAGGGGAAGTCCTACGAATGCACCGTCTACCACGGCGATGGAAGAGGAGAAGGAATACCCGTCCGTGCTGACTTTGTTGCCCAAGAAGGTACATCCGCTATCCTTCAGGTCCTCGTAGAGTACTCCGATGCCGTCGCAGAATGTGTCGCAGTAGGATTCGGAGTCACCGCAACCGAATAGGGCTACGAACTTCATGGAAAGGTCGGCGCTCTTCAGTACTTTTACACCGTCATACCAGTCGTCCTGCAGTTCGCCGTCTCCCCAAGTGGAGGTACCTAGAACCAGCACTTCATATTCCTTGATTTTATCGGCGGTCATCTTGTCAACACTATGTACGTCGGTGGAGGAAACTCCCAACTTTTCGGCTATCTGGTTAGCCAACTCTTCGCAGGTTCCGGTACTGGAACCATAAAAAACACCAGTCTTTTTCATTGTAAATAAAGTGATTAAATTGTTTGCTGCAAAGTAAAGGCTTTGCCGGAGAACGTGAAATACCTACATGTAGGGCTTTTAGTGTTGTGCCGCTCCCCATTTCGGGTTAGCTTGTGGCGTGGTTTATAGAGGTCGTGGCTACCTACTAATTGGGATGGCAGACTCTCTTTTTGATGAAAAGTAGGTATTGCCGGATTGTTAAAAATGAAGGACATTTGTACCAGTAATAATAGACAAGTGTTTATGGTTAGATTCGTACATTCCACTCATTCGCAATTCCATCCTTCCGTGGCTGGTAAGTGGCTGGTGTGGGGGACTTTGATGATGCTTCTTGCGGGGGTGGCTATCATTGTTTTTTCGGTATTCTCGCATGATGCACTCGATGCGTGCTGTAATTGCATAATCTGTACTTTCAACCGTGTCCCGAAGGAAGGGGAATATTTGTATAACCGCTACCTGCCGGTCATCAGCATGGTGTGGGTGGCGTTTCTGATACTTTTGGTATATGTGGTCCGCTATTGCATGAACAAGAGGAGGTAGCCGGGTGTTCTATAGGTAAAACTGAAAGGAGACTATATGAAAAAGATTGTTTTGCTTCGCCACGGCGAGAGTGCATGGAATAAGGAAAACCGCTTCACGGGGTGGACGGATGTTGATTTGACAGAGAAAGGCGTTGCTGAAGCTGTAAGGGCGGGTGAGCTGCTGGCAGAAAAGGGATTCCGCTTCAAGAAGGCGTATACTTCCTATCTGAAGCGTGCCGTGAAGACACTGGATTGTGTGCTGGACCGCCTCGACCAGGACTGGATTCCGGTGGAGAAATCGTGGAGGTTGAATGAGAAACACTACGGCCAGTTGCAAGGGCTGAACAAGGCAGAGACGGCTGCCAAGTACGGTGACGAGCAGGTGTTGGTATGGCGCCGGAGCTTTGATGTGGCTCCGCATGCATTGGCCGAGGATGACCCGCGTAATCCGCGTTTTGAGGACCGTTATCAAGAAGTGCCCGATGCCGAACTGCCCCGTACGGAGTCGTTGAAAGATACGATTGAGCGTATCATGCCTTACTGGAAATGTGTCATCTTCCCGAATCTGAAGACGGCCGACGAATTGCTGGTAGTGGCTCATGGCAATAGCCTGCGGGGTATTATCAAGCATCTGAAGCATATTTCGGACGATGAAATTGTGCATCTGAACCTGCCTACGGCGGTGCCCTACGTCTTTGAGTTTGACGATGAGCTGAACTTGACGAAAGACTATTTCTTGGGTGATCCCGAGGAGATAAAGAAATTGATGGAGGCTGTGGCCAATCAGGGAAAGAAGAAATGATTTTGGCGCGCGGAAGCGCGCTATTTCTTTATCCTCTCATTCCATGGAGCAGCGTCATGCTGAGCAGTACCCCGACCACTATACAGATGAGGATAAGGAACCAGTTCATGAGCCGTGCGCCCAGCTTGGTTTCCTTGTGCAAGTTCTGTTCAAAGTAGTTCTTGAAGAACAGATAGATGGCAGGTACGGTGGCGCTTGCCAGCAGGAGGTCTTCGGGAATCTTGTAGATGTAGACTTTGGAAAAGGCGATGAGCGCCCAGTGGCAAAGGAACAGAATGACGAGCAGGTTGACCCTGCGCGAGAAAGCCAGCAGCAGCCCGATGGTGAAAACTGCTACCGAGCAGGGCATCACGGTGGTAGTCATCATGGGAAATTCCATTCCGCGTGCCCACGAAAGGAGCGGGTAGAGGAAAGGCATTGCATAGAGTACCCCCACCAGTACCTTGTATTTCGGGTTGCGCTCGAACGGAGTGTAGCCGGTAAACAAATCCCATAGCCACAACACTGCAATCACTCCCCAGAAGATGGCGAGTATATGGTGGTGTCCGCGCGCTCCGCAATACATCATGTAGTACACGATGGATATCCACCCGTTCAGAAATACCATGTAGATTTTCATGGAGCGTTTTGCCCATAAGGTCGGTTTCCGGTAGAGTTGCGTGGTGAGCAGGATACCTGCTGCGGTGATGAGGAGCTGTGTCCACCAGGTGGCCTCGTTGTATTGTGCGATAGTATTCCAGAATATTTCCATTTGTGTCCATTAAAAAAACGGCTGCAAAGGTAGAGTTTTCTGCCGAAAGAATGAAATCGTTTTCTACATTTTGCCTATCTTTGTGCCTCCAAAAAAATAGGTAAAAAGATTCATGGATAAGACTTTGACTGAACAAGAGATTGCCCTGCTGCGCAGGAAACTCGATTTATTGCTTCGTACCGGACAGCTGCTGGTGGAGAGTGCGGCTGATACAAACCGTGTTGTTCGTAACCTGAACCGTGTTGCCGCCTATCTGGGGCTGCCGGAAGAAAAGCTCCACATCGACGTAAGTTATACCATGCTGGTGGTGAATGTGAGCGACGGCCTGCATTCGTTCTCCAAATTCCAGAAATGCGAAAAGCATGGCATCAACATGACTGCCATTTCCGAAATCAGCAAACTGTCCTGGCGGGCTATTGAGAATGACTATTCCCTCGACCAGTATGAGGAGGAACTGGAAAGAATCAAAAACAAGAAGCGGAACTATGTGCCATACGTTGTTGCCATCGGTGCCGGCTTTGCCTGCGGAGGTTTCTGCAAACTGTTCGGTGGTGACTGGATGGCGTTTCTGTTTACCTCTATCTGCGCTTTTGCCGGCTTCCGCGTCCGTGCCCGTTGCATGGAGTTTGGCATCAATCACTATATGAGTATTGCCATTGCCGCATTGATTTCTACCTGTCTGGCCTATGTGTCTTCGTTTGCCGGGCTCTCGGAAACTCCCTATCATCCGTTGTTGGCGTGTGCACTGTTCATCGTTCCGGGGGTGCCGCTGATAAACTTTGTGGATGATATGATTGACAATTATATCCAGGTGGGCATTGTGCGGGCTGTGAATACGGTGCTGATGGTCTGTGCAATGGCCTTCGGCATTGTAATAGCCATGCGCCTGCTGACGGTGGAGGATGTCGTGATTGACAAGAAGTTCGGCGAATTGAGTATGGTGCCTCATGACAGTTATCTGGTGTATGCCATTGCGGCGGCGATAGCTGCCATGGGATTTTCCATGATATTCAACATACAGCGGCGCTTGTTGTGGGTTGTTGCGGTGGGCGGTATCATTGCCGTTTGTACGCGTAACTTTGTCAATTTCGAATTGGGTTACGGACCGGTGATAGGTTCGTTCATGGGCAGCATGGTTGTCAGCCTGATAGCCGTGAAGGCAGTGCATTGGTTCCATGTTCCCAATCATGTGCTGACGATTCCTTCTGTCATCCCGATGATTCCGGGAGTGCTGATGTATCGTGCACTTTTCGGGCTTATCAATATGCACGGTGTGGTAGGCGAGGTGACGGCGGTTGTTTCCAACGGCATCACGGCTTCACTGATTATTCTCTGCATAGCGCTGGGAGTGGCGGTGCCCAATATCTTTGCCCGCCGGTATATTGCCAAGGATAGGCAGCGCTTTCTTCAGGAGGAGCTGCAGAAGCGCAGGGAAAGAGGTCAATGAAAATGAAAAAATCTGTAATCGTAGTGGTCTGCTTATTATTGGTAGGCATTTTTGGCTGGTCTATTGCTAAAGCCAACAGTGCCGATATCAAAGTCCATCTTGGTGCAGGAACCATCGTTATGGATCAACAAGAGCTGGTATTAACTCCTGATGAAGCCATCATGGTTCAAGAAGATACAGTATACCTGCCCCTGCGTCCGCTGATGGAAAAAATGGACTACCAGGTATTCTGGGATGCCGGTATGCAAAATGTTTCGATGGAAAAAGGTGATCAGACCTATTTTATGACTATTGGCAGCAACCAATATGTACGCAATGGCCAAACCATTACTTTGGACAACGCTCCGATTTTAGTAAATGGCAAGACTATGGTGCCGGTTACATTCTTTACCAACGTCATGAACAAAACTGTTGAAGTTTCCAACAGCCATGTTTAAGCCTTAACGGCAATTACATCTCATATATAGCTTCCTACAGGCAAAACACCGCTTTTACAGAAAGCGGTGTTTTGCTTTTTTTCGGCGGCAGTAAAAAACAGCGGCCGGGCTTAAAAAATAAAGATAAAAGTATTTATTTGCTAAAAGTAAAAATGCTATAATATAAAAAATAGGTTATAATTAATAGCGGATAACCTAATTGTTTTATTTTGTAGAATTCAGAGAGCATTTGTAAAAAATAGAAAGAGGTAGCTTTATGTGGGGAAAACTGCATCGTGAGCTGATCGTCATAACTATAATCTCAGTTTTGATCCTGGCGGTTTCTTTTGCATTCAATTTCAGTGCCAGTCAAAAGGACATTCTGGAACGCCAGACTTACGATTATTTGCTGGACGCAGCCCATCATACCAAGGTTATTCTGCATACCGAGATCCAGCGGCAGAATGAATTACTGGATATCGTGCTGAGAAACGCTCCTCGATATGAAGGGCAGAAGGATAATTTGGTCAATCTTTTGAGTACAGTTTCCAACACAGGGCATTTTTCGACTGTTGGACTTACTTATCGTGGTCAGAAAACCCTGATGAGCAATGGCGAGGAAATCAATATCCTGGATCAGGATTATTATAAAAGGGCCTTAGAGGGAGAAGAAGTTGTTGAAGGGCCGGTCGTTTTGCCGTCCAGCGGCAGAAAAGTAGTTATTCTGGCTAAGCCACTGTATAAGGATGAAGAGGTCATCGGCGTTGTCCATGAAGCCTATGATCTTGACAATGCGACGAAAACGCTGCTGGCGGTGCTGAATATGCAGCAGGACCGCATTACGATGATCGCAGATGAAAAGGGCGACGTTATTATGGGCATCGGCAATGGCAAGCAGGGAAATTTCTTTAAATTCCTGGAGCAGGAAGCCATTGGCTGCTCGATGACGGAGCAAGACCTGGAAAAAGCTATTGCCAATAAAGAAAGCGGCGCTTTCTATTATACTGATATCTTTGGCGAGACACAGTATGTAGTCTTTGCGCCTGTAGAAGTTAACGACTGGTACACTTTCCAGATCGTTTCGGGAACCAATCTGCTGGCAGATCAGCAGATGCTGAATAAGATCGCTCGGGATACGATGGGAAAATATTTCCTGCTCATTTGTCTGTGCTTTCTCGTTATCATCTATATCTGGCGGCAGATCGAAAAAGACCGCTTAAAACAGATCAATGCGGAGATAGAGGGTCTGCGGCTGACGGCGGGCTTGATGGAAGGCTGCATGTTTGAATTTGATCTGAAAGCATGTAAATTTCTGATCGTTAAAAATACCGGTGAAGGTGCGTCCGGGCATAATACCGAAAAACAGATACTGGAAAAATTGGGCGGCTTTATTACTGATACTATTGCGGAAAAGAATAGCAGCAGTTTAAATAAGTATTTTCATGAGGAAGACAGCAGTGCCGTGCAGAAGGCTCTGACAGAATTGCAAAGGGCCGGCAGGACAGTTTTTCAGGGGCGCCTGCATACTTCTGATGGCGATTATCACTGGTATCGTTTTTATATGGCGGTGGTATTTGATGATAAGCGGCAGATCAAGCGTGTTTTAGGTAATGTTCTGGATATCAACGATACGCAGAATAAATTTGCACGGATGCAGCATAAGGCTGAGCGCGATCCTTTGACGGGTATTTATAACCGGGCTGTTTTTGAAAAATATGTCAATGAGGTTTTAGCTGACAGCTCGAAACGGCAGCATGCCTTTTTCCTGCTGGATATTGATGATTTTAAAAATGTTAACGACAGCAGGGGCCATGCCTTCGGTGATACGGTGCTGTGTGAGCTTACTGCCAATCTTGAGCGCAGCTTCCGCAGCTCGGATCTGCTGGGCCGTATCGGCGGCGATGAATTTGCGGTGCTGATGTGTGATATCACTAGTATGGAAAATGCCCTGGTGAAAGCCGGGCAGATCTGCAGTCTGTACACTAAAGGCGCGGCAAAAGAAGGACTGAAGATATCCTGCAGTATCGGGATGGTGTTCTGTGAATCTGACGACGGCGCTGCTTTTGACGACCTGTATCAGAAAGCGGACAGCGCTTTGTATAAAGCCAAGGGAAAAGGCAAAAATGTTTTTGTCGTATTTGATGAAAATATGCTGTGATATGAGTAGATTCATTTTAAAACTGTTAAATCTATGATTATAAAACCATCACAATTTTGTGATGGTTTTATTTTTATCCAATAATACTAGGAAGGAAAAGACTTTTATCATGCTGATAATGGTCTTTTTTGTGTTAGGGAAACGTAATCTTTTGCAAGACTTAGCAAGCTTGAGAATTACTCAAGAGTAAAAATGTCTTGCGGGGGGGGACAAATAGAGTATAATACCATAAATTAAACTATAAGGAATAATATTATTGTAATAGTTAAATTTGAATGAAGCTAAAAATCTATAAACTAAATGATTTAAAATATTTTCTTCGTTCTGTATACCGGAGGAGAAGGCAAGAAAGTATTTTGATAAGTACAAAAAATTTGAAAGGAGCCGAAAAGAAAAAGTAAATATCGAAGCAAGCCGAAACTTTGTGAAAATCATTGTAGCAACAGGAAATACTCACAAAAGGGAAAGGAAGTTTTTATGAAAAAAAATTTAAAGAAGGCGATAATATTAAGTTTGTTATTAACTTGCAGCTATCATCAGCAGAGTTGGGCAGATGAACTGGGGACAATTAAATATTCTGGCGGTGGTATAGAAAATATTGGTGATGGCCATACGATCACCAATATGGACACTAGTTCAACTACTCATGGGCGTGGTATTGACATTAGTTATATAAGCCAGCAGCATGCTGGTGGCGGTACGGTTACCGGGTCTAATCTAACGATCAATACGGCCGGAGCTGCCCTTTCCGCTCAGTCTTACTATAATGCAGCGGCACCGGGTATCGTATTTTCTGCAGACAGTATCATCATACTGGAGGGGACCAATCATATCACTAATGTTGGCAGCGGAAGCTATGGGCAGGCTATACGAGCTATGAGTCACAGTACGGCCTTTGAACAAAAAGCCGAGATCTATCTTTTAGGTGAGGGCAATACTATTACGGCTGGCGGTATAGCGATTGGGGCTGATGGCAATAAATCTTTGGTAGCTATTGGTGACAGAGCTACGATTACAGGCCATTCTTATGGTGGATCGGTAGCTGTTATCAGTAATGCTGATGGCGGCAGAATAGAGATTGGCGACTATGCCACTATTATTCACAGAAATGATGATAAAAGCAGTTCTAATATCAATGGCATGGCCGTTATGAGCCGCACGACTGACGGCTATATAAAAATCGGTAACAACAGTACGATTGCTACTTCGGCTGCCGGAGCTTTAGGCAGCAGCAACCATAACGGTAATCATGCTGTTTCTGCCGGGTTTACTTCTAATGGAAATACTTATGCCGGAAAGATCATTATTGGCGACAGCGCAAATATTTCTACGCAAATGGCCGGTTCACACGCTGTACGCAGTGTCCATGCTGATTCGAGCATAGAAATCGGTGATTATGCTATCATTTCAACCGCCGGCAATAATTCTTCAGCGGTACGTGTAGGTGAGATAGACGCTGCGCGTAACCTGCTGATCAGCGGTGGTGTTATCAATATTGGTACAGGTGCCCTGATTACTACGGAAGGAGATGCTGCCTACGGACTTGAAGCACGCTATGCCAACTCTGTTCTCAACATTTCTGACGTAACGCTAGTAACAGAAGGTACTGAGTCCCATGGGGTGATCGCTCATTTAGGTGGGAGCATCAATCTGGATGGGGCTACGATAACTGTAGATACTGACAAGAATGCTTATGCTGTTCTTGCCAGCGGTATTGATGCTAATACCAATGAAGCCAGCAATGTCACAGGCAATGGTGAATATCATATTACAGGTGATATCAAAGCTGAAAATGGCGGCATTATCAATCTTGATTTTGCAGCCGGGTCGACCTTTGTAGGTGCAACCGCTGTGGATGTGAATAATTCTTCCGCAAATAATCTGACGTTGGGTACAGATTCTTTATGGCTGGTAACAGGAGATTCACTATTGAACTCATTGACCAATAATGGCGGCACTGTTGATTTATCCTATAAAAATAATGTTTTTAATACTTTGACAGTAGAAAACCTAAATGGTAACAATGGTACTATTATTTTGGGAATTGACGGTACTCAACCGCATCAAAGTGACCAGCTTATAGTTACGGATACCTTTACCGGTACTCAGCAGATAGCTTTGCGTGAGATAAACGGACTGCATAACGATCCTGCTTTGGGTAAAGATGCCGAAGGGACGGTGTTAGTCAGTGTTAAAAATAATGAAGGTACTTTTACTGCCGTTGATGGTGAAGGTACTTTGTATTATAAACGCTATGAGCTGGATAAAAAAGACAGTTTATCCAAGAGTACAACTACAGAATGGTATCTGAAAGGTGTGGAGAACGTCGATCAAGGTGAAAAACCAACTACGAGCGTTAATACAATCGCTGCTGCTGGAGCTTTGTCATATTATACTTGGCGCGATAATGATCAGTTAGTGAAACGTATGGGCGACCTGCGCAAAAATGGTGGAGAAGAACAGGGGGCCTGGGTACGGCTGAGTGGCAGTAATATTAAACGCAGCGGTAATTTTAGTTTCGAAAATAAATTCAATAGATATGAATTCGGGTATGACCAAAAACTGCGTGCAACGGATAAAATCACTGTTTATGGTGGCTTGGCATTAAGCTACAGTGATGGCAACAGCAGCTATGACCGCGGCAGCGGAGATAATAAGGACAAAGCGTTAAGTCTTTATCTGACCCAGATCGGTGCCAAAGGTCATTATCTGGATATTGTGGCAAAAGTAAACCGTATGGATACTGATTTTAAAGTATATGACAACGACCTGAACAGGATCAGCGGCGACTTTGATAATACGGGTATCTCACTTAGCGCTGAATATGGGCGTAAAAACAGTTTACAGAACAACTGGTATATTGAGCCGCAGGTGCAGCTGACAGTGGGGCGCTTTGGCAGTGCCAGTTATACTACCAGCAATGGTATAGCTGCGAATCAAAGCAGTATCAACAGTGCTGTCAGCAGATTTGGTTTCAATATCGGAAAGGATATAACTGAGAAAACCAATGTCTATTTGAAAGCTGACTGGCTGCATGAGTTTGGCGGCAGCTATGCAATGACCATGACAAATATCGGTGGCGAACGGGTCAGAGTCGACCGCAGTTATGGCGATACCTGGTTTGAGTACGGTATCGGCGCGTCAGTACAGACAAGTAGAAACAACTATTTTTATTTGGATCTGGAACGAAGCAGCGGCAGCGATTTCAAAAAAGACTGGTATTGGAATATCGGCAGTCGTTGGACTTTTTAAAAACAGAAGCAGCAATTGTAAGGTTGATAAAAATTAATAATGTCAAGGCGCGGGATTGTTTGTTGAAATTGAAAAATAAATTAAAAAACTATTTTGAAAAAAATGGGAATGTGCTATAATAACATAAATTAAAATATTGCGAATTTAAATATTGCAATATTTAAAATTTGTGAAGTCGATTTTCGGCAAGGTAGATTGCAACCCTCTCCGCCTTGTTTGAAGATATTCCCCAAAAATAGACCTGCCCTAGGGCAGGTCTATTTTTTTATTTGATATTTAAATCGGGTATCTTGTAAGGTGTTGCAAGCTTTGCGGCTTCATGCAGGCCATGCTGTATAATAAAATCACGGATCGTTTCAAGGATATAGGAAAAACAAATTGCCAGATAAGTGCTGAAACCTTCAATATCCCGTGCTTCCAGGTATAAATAAGCCTGCCATGTATATTTGCAAAGAGTATCCGTCGTTCCTGCAAGATTCTGGCGGTGAAAAGCCAGATAATAACCCCAGTGCAGCAGTTTATTGGTTTCCTGCAGTATCGCCCGCAGCGGCTGCAGCTCCGTAAGTTCGATCAGGGAATTGACTATTAAGGCCAGGGGTACTTTACCTGGCTGACCAAATTCTGACCGCCAGGCTTTCTGTGTCTGGGGATCGATCCTGCCGGCTGCAGCCACAGCGACAGGCTTGATAATAACTGACATTAGCTGCAAGGCGCTGAGATAGATCAGCGTATCTTTTTTGTAACGCTCGTTCTGCATACAATTAGCGGTGATGAAGGTAGGCGGCAGCCTGACAATAGTGCCCTTGGTATTGATGGTTTCTGCGAAGCCGATCTCGTTGAGCAGAGCCAGCGATTTGCGGATCGTGGAAATAGAGACTTTGTAGTTTCTGGCCAGTACAGCTTCATAAGGTAAAAGTGTACCGGGCTCATAGATGCTGGCGGCGATCTTGTCGATCAGGTCACGGGCGATCTGGGTATAGTAATGGTCGCGTCCTTTTTCAGCGCTCCAGTTATAATCATAAACAGGTTCGGGAATCTCTGCCTGTTGGTATTTTTTGTATACTTTCCGGATATATTTGTTGACTGAAACAGAAAAGCTGAGATACATATCATTGAAACGCTTATTGACAAGCTGGTAATCATTACTCTGTAAAGCAGCCAGCAGCAACCGGAAGGGTTCCGGATCATACTTAAACAGCATATTTTTAGGTGCCGCTAAAGTAACCTTAGAATAAGTTTTCAGACTGTTATACAGATCGTTATAGAGCAGATTGTTGGAGCTGCGCAGCAGTTCGTTCAGCAGAGCTGAAAAAGCGGCATCGAGCGCTGCAGTATCCTGACAGTTATTTTTTTTGAGCAGCTTCTGATAGGAGGGCAGTTTTTTGATATCGCAGTGTGCGGCAGAAAAATGAAAAATGGACGGTAAAATGAGCCCCATGGTTTGATAAACTTCTGTCAGCGACTTCTGACGCCGCAGCAGACCAACAGCATAGCTTTGAGAAGCACTGTTTTTTTCAGCCCGGTAAATGACACGTGCCGGTTTGCGTTCTGTCGTTTGGATCAGGCCTTCTGTTTTTAATCTGGCCAAAACATCTTTGACGGTACGGATGCCGACATTATAAGTGGCTGCAAGCTGCGGCATGGAAGGTAGAGTATCGCCAGGTTTCAGATGGCCGCAGGTGATCTGGTCGTGTAAATTTTGATAAAGAAATTCAAATAGCGTATTTTTGCTTAACATCGCCAATATCCCTTCGAAAATATTACAAGTAAATTATAACATAAACATTTATAGTAAAACATATAGTAAATTTAGTTATTTGAAAAAACGATTAGATATAATTTAAAAATACTTTATTTTTATTAAAGAATGAAATAACAAATGTAAAAGAATAAAAAATATAATTTTATTAATTAATACAAAACTACTTCTGTTAAAAATATGAAAAAGTTTAATATGTGATTAAAAACGGCTTGGAGCAACATTTTTATATAAGATATTGTGCTGGTTTTTAATAAATGCTATAATAAAAACAATAAACTATACTTAATTTAATTGGCAAAATAATTAAACATTAAAAATGTTGGTGTACAGTTTGCAATTATGATGAAATTTGAAATAGAAAAACGTGTAGAAATGCAGGATATATTTTTTTAAAGGAAGCTATATGCATACGTACACAGTAAGGAGTGGAAAATGGAAACTTTAGACAGAAAAAAAATAGGGATGAATATCAAAGTAAGAAGGATGCAGAAACTGATCTCGCAGACAGCGATGGCAGAAAAATTAGGGATCTCGCAGACACATATGAGCAACGTCGAAGTTGGCCGCGCTATGCTTAGCCTGGAGCTGCTGCTGCAGCTGAAAAATATTTTAGGCTGTACGATCGACGAACTGCTTTGTCTGGAAGATGAAAACAAACCCAGGAAAAAGAGAGTCAGGGTCATTCGTTACCTTGATTAAAGCTAAGCAAAAAGATTTTAAAGAAAGTGGTGGGACGAATATGCAAAGTATCGATTTGAAAAAAATAGGCAATGAAATCAAAGTCAGAAGAGTAAAACAGGGTATTCAGCAAACAGCTTTGGCGGAAATGCTGGATATAACGCAGACCCACCTGAGCAATATTGAAAATGGCAGAGTCCCCGGCAGTTTGAAACTGCTGTTGAAGCTGCGCAGTATTTTCGGGTGCAGGCTGGAGGATCTGGTCGATCCGGAGTGTGATGAAGCGCCGGTCAAAGCTAATGATAAAAGAATGCGGCGCATAAAAGTGATCAGATATTATGAAAATGCCTGATAGCAGGCATGAATAAAAAACAGGTCAGCTTTTAGAAGGCTGGCCTGTTTTTTATTACTGTCTGAAGTAGCTGGGCTGTACTGTGAACAGTAGTGAAAAGTTCACAAGTCAGCGGAAATTTTTGTGGTATATTAATAAATAGAGTAACAGAAAAATCTTGTTTTGAGAGTGAGCGCCATGACTTTAAAACAAAGTAATTATAAATCGATAACAGCTTTACTGCTGATACTGGTTATTGCTGTCGGCGCAGTCTGGTCCCCTCTATATGTAGAGGCCAGTCACGGACATGACTGCAGCGGAACAGCTTGTCCGGTGTGTCTGACGGTCAGCGTTATCGGCAGCTGTCTTAATTATGTTCTGCCGGCGCTGCTGCCATTGCTGCTGAGTCTGTCAGCTCCGGCTGAAAGTGTTGGAAGCAGGGCTTTGCCTGCCAGTCTGGCAAGGCTGACGCTGATCGGGCTGAAAGTGCGTCTTGATAATTGAGAACTGCCAAAATTTATTTTAAATAAATTTTGGAGGTCGTACCTTGAAAAATAAATTTGTTTATATCGTTACTATCGTTCTGGCTGTGCTGTATCTTGCGGCGGGGCATTATTTTGCTGTGCAGGGTTTAAGCTTTTTTAAAGAGAAATCGCCTACTGACGTTGTTGAGGCAAGGGTAGTGAAGCTTTTACCGGCAGCAGCCGGGGCTAAATTTGAGCAGATAAGATTTGAAGCCGAATTATTGTCAGGAAGGCAGGAAGGCGTCAAAGTGACGGCTGCGCAGAATAAAGCCGGCAGTTTTGCGGTTGGGCGCGATGTAGCCGTTGGCGATAAGGTGCTGCTGCTGCCGGGACAGAGCAGTCAGGGGGAATGGAGTTATGCCGAGCATCTGCGCAGTAATGTACTGATGTGGCTGTTTGCTGTTTTTGCTTTAAGTATTATCGCTTTTGGACGGATGCAGGGCGTAAATACTTTGATCTCTCTGATTTTTTGCTGCCTGTCAATCTTTGCGGTTTTTGTGCCGGCGATACTGTCGGGCAAGAACGTTTACTGCTGGACGATCCTGACCTGTGCTTTTATTGTCGTGACTAATCTGCTGCTGGTGAATGGCATCAGCAGAAAAACGATCGCGACTATTTTGGGCTGTATCGGCGGACTTGTCATTGCGGCGCTTATCAGTGCGTCTGCAGACAGTTTTTTGCAGCTTACGGGGCTGGTAGACGAGGATTCCATGTACCTGCTGTTTTTGAATCCTGCTGACCCGGTCGATCTGAAAGCGATCATATTCAGCGCGATCATTATCGGCGCTTTGGGAGCGATCATGGATGTGGCGATGGATATCGCTTCGGCGCTGAACGAGCTGGCGGCTACTACTGCTGAACCTACGAGGAAAATGCTGCTGCAGGCCGGCAATAATATCGGCCGCGATATCCTGGGCATGATGTCCAATACGCTGATCCTGGCATATATCGGCGGTTCACTGACGATAGTTTTGCTGTTCTTTGCCTATAACCATTCGCTGCTGTATCTGCTGAACAAGGAAATGGTGGTCGTAGAGATCCTGCAGGCCGTTATCGGCAGCTTTGGCATCCTGTTTACGATCCCGTTTACTTCTTTTATCTGCAGCAGGCTGTATGTAAAAAAGGCCGGAAGACGTCATAAGTCAGGCTTGGAAAATAAAATATAAATTATACGGCAAAAATCTTGCAGGAATTGATTTGATGTATTATAATAAACCGTGCTGAAAAATTATAAAAATTTATTAATTATATAATAAAAAGTATAACTGGTAATACAAAAAATAAACGGGATGCAATTAAAAAAATAAGCAGGATGGGAGCAGCTGTTATGAAAAATGAAGATGATGTTATCGGCAATGAAATAACGGGTGGCGGGAGCAGTTCCAGCGGTCCTTTAAAAAGTCTGCTGGAGGTATGTCCGATCTGCGGCAAGGAATTTTCCTGCAATAAAACCTATCATGTCTATACGGCACTGGCCGGACGCCGGCGGCAGTATTACTGCAGTTATCACTGCTTTAAACAGCGGCCGAATCCCAAAAATAAATTATAAAACACTAAAACACCGTACATTTTGTGCGGTGTTTTTTATTATATTGTTGGTCTGCTGGTATATATGACAGGAATAGAATAGTTTGCAGGATTTGTTGAATGATATTTTTGCAGTGCTTACATATATTCACCAATATGGGGAAGCTTAAAAAGAACGAGTAAGTAAATCAGTATGATTGTCCTGTGGGGGGGTAAAACTATACGATATCAAAAAATAATATTGCAAGAATATTGCTTTTTTAAAATCAGTTAACTACAATATTAATTAGATAACGAATAATTTAGAAAATATTAAATAAGATAATTGTAAAACTTAAATTGATGAGAGGATTTGCAGAAATTTAAAATAATGAGAGAAGTGAAAGCATGAACGCTGACAGTTACGGCCTTAAATTGAACGAACAAAGCAGTGAGCAGACGGTCTATGATTACAATATGCTGATGAGTGCAATGAACGTTAGTGTCAGTAAGCACTTGATGGACGAAAATTTTACGGTAGTCTGGGCTAATGATTATTTTTACTCGCAGACTTTATACACAAAGCAAGAGTATGAAGCGATCTATCATAACAGCTGCCGCAAATATTTTGAGCAGTACCCGGAAGAGTATGAAAAAATGGCGATGGTAGTTGAACAGGCATTGCTGAAAGGGAAAAGTGGTTATGAATGTATCTGCAGGATGCCGCGTAAAGATGGAAGCTGCTCCTGGATCAAAGTCAGCGGTATGTTCAGCGACCAAAAGGTTAACGATATCCCGGTCATTTACGCTACCTTTATTGATGTTACTGAAGCCGTTGAACAAAAGGAACTGCAGCAGCAGCTGGAAAAACGTTCACAGGAACTGCAGGCGGCACTGCAGGCGGCAGAAGTCGCTAACCGTGAAAAATCTGATTTTCTTTCCCGGATGTCGCATGATATCAGGACGCCGATGAACGCTATTATGGGGATGACGGATATTGCCTCAACGCATATCGACACTCCGGAAAAGGTACAGGACTGTCTGCGGAAGATCTCGCTTTCGAGTCAGCATCTTCTGGGCCTGATCAATGATGTGCTGGATATGTCGAAGATAGAAAGCGGAAAAATGACTCTGGCGGAAGAAGTGATCGAGCTGCCGGAGGTGATGGACACTATCGTTTCGATCATGCAGAGCAGTGTCAAGGCCAGGCAGCAGCATTTTGACGTGCGCCTGCGGCATATCAGGCACGAGCAGCTGTGCTGCGATTCGCTGCGTCTGCGGCAGGTACTGATCAATGTGCTTTCCAACGCTTCCAAGTTTACGCCGCCGGGCGGTACCGTCAGTTTCGATATCGAAGAAACGGCGTCAGAAAATGCGGCCAAAGCCTGGTTCAAATTTACAGTCAGGGATACCGGAATCGGAATCAAGCCGGAGTTTTTGAGGGATATTTTTAAACCCTTCACCCGCGAAAAAGACAGCCGGATCGATAAAACTGAAGGCAGTGGTCTGGGGATGGCGATCTCGAAGAAAATCGTCGATTTGATGGGCGGGACGATCGATGTCAGCAGCGAGTTTGGTACTGGTACTGAATTTACGATCAGGCTGCCGCTGCCGATCAGTGAATTGGAATTGGGCAATTTTAAGTTTCCCGATTTGAAGATCATCGTAGTCGACGATGATGTGATCGTCTGTGAGCACACGACGGAGCTTTTACGGCAGATTGGCATTCGTTCGGACTGGGAAACGCGTGGACAGCGGGCGGTGCAGAAGGTCCTGGCGGCGCATCAGGCGGGTGAGCCTTACGACGCGGTGATATTGGACTGCAGGATGCCGGATCAGGACGGAGTGGAAACGGCGGCGATCATTCGCCGCGCTATCAGCGAACCGCTGCCGATCATTTTGATTTCAGCATATGATTCGGCCGATGTTGAAACGAAGGCGCGTCAGGCGGGTGTCAACGGGTTTATGACGAAGCCTGTTTTTATGTCGACTTTGTGCCGGGCGTTACAGAGATATGTTTTAGGTCAAGCAGCTGCCGATGAACAAAAGAGTAAAACTGATTTCAGCGGTAAACGCTTTTTATTAGTGGAAGATAACGCTTTGAACCGTGAGATAGCGATGGAAATGCTGGAATCTGCCGGCGCTGTGGTAGAAAGTGCCTGTGACGGCGCAGAAGGCGCGGCAAAATTTGCGGCGGAGCCGGCCGGCTATTATGATCTGCTGCTGATGGATGTGCAGATGCCTGTGATGAACGGCTATGAAGCCACGCAGAAGATCCGCGCTTCTGTTAAGTCCGATGCCAGAACTGTACCGATCGTGGCGATGACGGCCGATGCTTTTGCCGAAGATATCATCGAAGCGAAAAAGGCAGGTATGAACAGCCATTTAGCCAAGCCTTTAAATTTAGCGACACTGGTGCGTGAAATAAATAAACAGCTGCAGAAGCATTGAAAAAGAGAATAAAAGTTCTGGGACACCGTATGTGTGACTGCATACGGTGTTTTTTTATTTGTTTTTAGAAGCAAAAAAAGGAGGCTGTTGTACAAGGTTGGCAAGTAAATAATTCAAATAACAAAACCGTCTGCCGGGGCAGGCGGTTTTTTGCAGTTCGGGTACTAGTTGCAAGACTTTCAGACAGGCGTATTCATTTATAACAAAATGTCTTGCGGGGGGGGACAAATATGGTATTATATCAAAAATAAACTATATAGATAGTATTAAGTATTAGGAATAAGAAATTATCAAAACAAGAATTAATTAAAATATTGCGAAAGTAGACATGACAAGTAAGGTTTTCACCAAGGCGTTGCGACCCTCCGCCTTGCTTGAAAATATTTCCCCACAGGTGCCGCTTTGCTAAAAAAGCAGAGCGGCAAACCCAAATGAGCGCTGCGGTTTAAAGCTGCAGCTTTGATGAAAGTTTTTAGACAGGGAACACAGATGCTTCCTTTGTTTAAAATATTATTTCCAAACAACCCTTTATGTATAATCGGGGTCTTGCAATCGGCGTGAAAAATTTATAGAAAGGAGCGGGAAAGGCAAAAGCCAGGGCAACCATTTTCAGTAGAAGTCAGGCTGTGACACGCCTGCTGCCCCTGCGCGATAACGGGTAGAATTTTGAAGTAAAAATTGATGATGAAGGAGTGAGACAGTTGTCTAAATCCAAAAGGTACCAGTTAGAGAAAAAAATCATGGTTTTTCTGAGCAGCGGTTTGTTTGCGATCTCAGGATTTTGTGCAGGCGACGTTTATGCCGCGGCTATTTTTGCGGATGGGACAGGGACCAATTCGACTGTTGCCGGCGTAAATAACAACGCCAGCGGTGAGAATACTAATGCTGTAGGTTATAACAATCATGCTATTTCTGATAACAGCAACGCGATCGGCGCGAATAACCAGGCTCTGGCCGAGGATTCCAATGCCATCGGCAGTAAAAACAACACTTATGCCAATGAATCGAACGCGATCGGCAGCGGCAATATCACTAATGGCGTCGGGTCTAATGCTATTGGTAAGGATAATGTGGCCAATGGCTTGGACAGTAACGCTTTTGGTACTGCCAATAAGGCGAATTCGGATAATTCCAATGCTTTCGGTACCGGCAATCTGGCGGATGGTATCGGTACGAGCGCCTTTGGTTATTTGAATAATGTCAGCGGCAATGAATCAGTGGCGTTTGGTTTTACCAATACCATTTCGGCGGCAGAGGCCGTAGCAATGGGCCGCAATAATCAGGTGATCGCTACCGGCGGCAGTGCGATCGGTAATAATAATCAGGCAATGGCGATGTATTCTACTGCGATCGGCAATGATAACTATGCTATCGGTGAGAATTCCAGCGCGATCGGCCTTGGCAACAATATTACAGCTAACGATGCTACGGCGCTGGGCAACAAGAATACGGCTTCGGGGATCTCGGCAGGCGCTGTCGGTATCAGCAATACTGCCAGCGGCCATAATGCTCAGGCTTTCGGTTATTTAAACGAAGCTACGGGTCAGGATTCCCAGGCCTTCGGTGCGCAGAACAAAGCGACGGAGCGTTATGCCAGCGCTTTCGGGCATGAAAATGAGGCTAAGGCCTATGCGGGCAGTGCGCTGGGTGTGAAAAACGTGGCGACAGGCAATTTTGCTTCAGCGGTTGGTTATGACAATACGGCATCCAACTATCTGGCTAACGCCATCGGCACCTCGAATGTGGCCTCCGGAGCCTATGCTAATGCTTACGGTGTACATAACGAAGCCAATGCCAGTTATGCCAGTGCTTTCGGCTATGGCAATATCGTCAGCGGCGAGCATGGCATCGCATCTGGCTACAATAATAACATCAGCGGCGATTTCGCCAGCGCTTTCGGTACAGAGAATACAGTCAGCAATATTCGCAGTGCGGCCGTAGGTTCAAATAATACCGTCAGTGGTGAGGTCAGTAATGCTTTTGGCTATAATAATACCGCCAGCGGCAATTATACTAACGCTATCGGTTATAACAACCAGACGCAGGCTTTCGCTTCTTCGGCGATCGGCTATCAGAACAAGGCTACGGCCAGCGCGGTTTCGGCCAGCGCCGTGGGTCGTTCCAACGAAGTGAGCAACGAATATGCCAATGCTTTCGGTGCTTTGAACAAGGCGTCGGGTTCTTCCTCCAGCGCTTTCGGCGTCAACAATAACGCTTTGGGTTCCTTTGCCAGTGCTCTGGGTTATCAGAACACAACGGCCGGCTATCTTGGCAGTGCTGTGGGCGCCAGCAATAACGCGTCTGCTAATTATGCCAGTGCTTTTGGTTATGGCAATGCGGCCTCGGGCTATGTCGGCAACGCTTTCGGCAGTATGAATAAGGCTTCCGGCAGTTATGCCAGCGCCGTAGGCTATCAGAATACTGCCAGCGGCGTCAAATCCAACGCTATCGGCAATGAAAATACAGCGTCAGAAGAATATACTAACGCTGTCGGCGCCGGCAACAGAGTCAGCGGCTACGCCTCCAGTGCCTTCGGCAACAATAACGAGGTGACTGCTGAATTCGCCAGCGCTTTTGGCCACAGCAATAATATCAGCGGCTACGTTTCCAATGCCCTGGGTTATGATAACGCTGTCAGCGGCGATTATTCAACGGCGGTAGGCCTTTTTAATAATGTAGGCGGCAATTTGTCCCATGCTTTTGGCTATGGCAATAATATTGCTGCTAATTCCAGTTCCGCTGTCGGCAACGGCAATACGATCAGCACCGGAGCTGATGATTCCTTCGCGCTTGGTAACGATACCAGTATCTCGCTGGCTAACAGCGTCGCTTTGGGCAGTAATTCTGCAGCGACGGCGATCAACAGCGTTACGGGCAACAGCAGCTATACTAAATGGGCCGGCGTCAGCGACGTCGTGGGCGTTGTCAGCGTAGGCAGCTCCGGGGCGACCCGTCAGATACAAAATGTAGCGGCAGGGCAGGTCAGCGCAACTTCTACCGATGCCGTCAACGGCAGCCAGCTGTATGAAGTAGCGCAGAAAGCAGCGCAGCAGGCTACTGTTTCGGCAGGCGACAGCAACGTCGTCGTTACGCCTACCACGAACAGCAGCGGCGGCACTGATTATGAAGTGAAGCTGGCTGACGAACTGCAGATCGGTACTGGCGTCAATGTCGACGGCACCGGCGATGGCAAGATAGATGTCGGTAACGGCAATGTGGTCATCGACGGCAGCGACGGCTCGATAACTGCCGGCGGCGTGACGATCAATAAAGATGATGAAGGCACGATAAACGGCCTGACCAATACTACCTGGGACCCGGACAATTATGTATCCGGGCAGGCAGCGACCGAAGACCAGCTGAAAGCGATCCATGATAAAGCTGCGGAAGCGGCCGAGCTGGCAGCTAAGCATACAACTATGGAAGCTGTCGACAACAATATCCTGATCGAAAAAAGCACTAACGCTGACGGCGGCGACCATCACGAACTGAAATTGAATGATGTCGTTGAGATCGGCAGCGGTGCCAATAAAGTCACTATCGACGGTACAAATGGCACTGTCAGCACCGGTAATATCAATATGAACGGCACCAACGGCATGATAACTGCCGATAAGATCACTATCGACGGCGGTTCCGGCACGATCGGCGGTCTGACCAATACTACCTGGGACGCAGATAATTACGTTTCCGGGCAGGCTGCGTCGGAAGATCAGCTGAAAACCGTTTATGATACCGCAGTCAAATATGACGTGGACAGCGGCGGTAATATCAACACCGGTAAAATCACGCTGGAAGGCAGCAGCGGCACTACGATCGGCAATGTAGCGGCAGGCGAAGTCAGCGCTACCTCGATGGACGCCGTCAATGGCAGCCAGCTGTATCAGGTCAAGCAGGACATCAATAATATCAATCAGGATATCACCAAGCTGGGTGACGAGATCGATACGGTCGGCGCGCTGTCAGCAGCGATGGCAGGCCTGCATCCGCGCTTTCAGGACGGTAACAAGGGCGAGCTGGCCATGGCCTACGGCGGCTACGGCGGCAAAAGCGCATTAGCAGTCGGCGGCTTCTACGCCCCCAACGAAAAAGTAATGTTCTCGCTGGGGCTGGGCATTTCCGAAGGCGGCAGTAAAATGGGCAACTTCGGCGTCAATTTTGCACTGGACCGCTCTAGAGACCGCAAGGCAGAACCGAGAGATATCATCTATACCCGTAAAGAAGTAGATAATTCTTTAGCGGCGCAGGATGAAAAGATCCAGCTGCTGCTGGCCAAAGTCGAAGAACAAAGCAGAGAAATGGAAAAACAAAGCCGTGAAATCGAATACCTGCGAGCACAGGTAGAAAAGTAAATACAGAAAATACTATACTTGCCCCGGCCTGCAAGGCTGGGGCAAACTTTCTGAGCAGAGGAGCAGTAAGTATGAAAAAGATCTGGAGCTTTATCCTATGTCTGGTCATAAGTCTGGCGCTGACCAGCGTTTGCCTGGCCAGCGACGGCGCTGACCTGAACAAGCAGCAGCAGGCAGTAGTTAAGGTATTTGCCGCCTTAAACGGCCAGAACGAGATGGAATATGCCGGCATACGCCAGCTGATGTCAGCGAAGCTGCAAACAGAGCTGGATGAAAAAACTTTCGGCAGTGTGAAAAATAATCTGCGCCGCAGCTACGGCGAGCAGCGCGAAAACAGGTTCCTGGCCTATCAGCGGTATGCTGACGGCGACCGCCTGGCTTATCTGGCTAAATACAGTAAGGAGAAAGCTCTGCTGTTTATATTCGTTTTCGATAAGCAGAACGATCTAGGAGCGTTTTCCTTTCAGCCCATAGGCGAACAACAGCAGTAACAGCAAACCCCCTGTCTGCCTGGCAGACAGGGGGTTTATATATGATTTATCCGCATGAAATCCGGTTGTGCCGGTATACAGCCTGGCACAAGCAGTCAACAAAAAACAATGAAACAGCTTTAAAATTTCAAAAAAATTTACTGGAAATCATCTTTTGAACAGAGTGGAGCTGTTTATATGTTTTAGGTTCAAAAGGCAGCCGCAGCAGGCCTTGACAGGTAATGCGGCTTTTAATCTGGTTTTAATCTTGGCGTTATAAAATAAAGACAAAGCAAAGGCCGGCGACGTAACGGCCGTTAAGGAGGTAAAGGATATGAAAAGAAAATCTATAGCGATGCTGGCAGCAGCTCTCTGCACCTTGGCGATCACAGTTACAGCTTTAGCTGCCGAACTCATCAATGCGGAACAGGCGCGCAGTATTGCTGCTCAATGGGTACCGGCAGGCAGCACACATCTGGTGACTAAGGACGAAAGCTTTGAATTAGTGCCTCATTATGACGTTAAATTCTATGATAATAAAACCAATACCGCCTATGAAATCGAGGTTTTAAGAAACGGCGGCAAGGTAAGAGAGTTTAAAATGGAAGCGCAGACCGTTCTGGGCAGCCCTAAAATCGTCCTTTCAGTAAATGATGTGCAAAATCTGGTCCGTAAGGAATTCCCGAATGCTGTTTTTACTAAAGTAGAATTAGACCGCGGTGACGGGCTTTATGAATATGAAGCAGATTTTTACACGCCGGAGGTACGGGGCGAAATGAAATTCAACCCTGAAACAGGCACTGTTATTGAAAAAGAAATAAAATATACTGTGTTTTGAGCAAGAAGCGGACAGTAAAATAAGACCGGATTTTCCGGTCTTATTTTTATTTGACAGCTGCGGTTCGGGTACGGCGGCCAGAGTGTGCTGAAAGTTGTTATATTTGTAATAAGAATAATGTTTGCTGTTGAGTTGGCATTTAAAAAAGTAAAATGTATAAAAATTTTTTCTGATTTCGCAAGTTAGGAAATAAAAGCAAATAATCGAAAATAATATAAATAAGAAATAAACATAAAAAATATAAATGCTGGCAGATGAAGAAATGAAATGAATTAATATTATAAAATATGATATTAATATACATGAAATGGCTAATTAATCCCTTGTAATTGCTTAAATATGCAAAAAGAGAGCAGGATTTTTTTGCTGGATGTTGAATAAATACGGTGAAATTTAGCATGTTTTAGAAAGATGCTAAATAAATCTCAAGGGGGTAAAAGAATATGAAAAGGATGAATAAGGTTTTAGCAAAGGCGGTCGTTTTGAGCCTGATAATGGGCGGAGTACATATGGGGGGGACTTTTGTTTAAAAAGCTATGCTGCTGCAGGCAAAGGGTTCATTATCCAGAGTGATTCTAGGATACCGACGAATAAGACTGAGACCATAGGTGGTGTCAAAATAGATGACCCGGAAATATTACATAAAGACTATTATGCTGGCGGTCATAAAGATGACATTGAGTGCCGTGAGAGTGCCGGTGACTTGACAGTAGGGCAGATTGCGGAAATAAAAGATAAATTGGTAGAAAATGATAAAAAATTGGCTGATGCAGTTAAGGATGTCAATGATAAAATCGAGAACGGAGAATTGAAAGGCGAAAAGGGTGATAAAGGCGACAAAGGTGACAAAGGAGAGCAGGGCGAAAAGGGCGAAAAAGGCGATAAAGGTGATAAAGGCGACAAAGGAGAGCAGGGCGCTGCCGGTAAGGACGGCGTAGATGGTAAGGATGGCGAAAGCGCTTATGAAAGTGCTGTAGCCGGTGGTTATGAAGGTTCGAAAGAGCAGTTTTACGAAGACCTGGCAACTGACGAAGATACCTATGTCGATAATGAAACCACAATATCATATAATAAAAATGATGATGGAACAGTAACGATCACAGCAGAAAAGAAAGAACATAATTTTGACGGTGAGAACATCATTAACAATGATAAGGAAAAGGTAGATATTAAGGTTGCCGGGACTGATTATGTGGATAATAAAGTAAAAGAAGAAGCTGAACTGCGTAAAGAAGCAGATGTGGCTGATGCTGTTTATGATGCTGAAACAGGTAAGCTGCATTTGAAAAACGAAGCTGGTGAAGATATCACGGTTGCCGAAGGAATTGCCAGCAAAGAGTCTGTAGAAAAAAATACCAGCGACATCGCGACCAACAAAGAAAATATCGAAAAAAATACGCAGGCAATCACTACCGAACGGACAGAACGCATCCAGGAAGTACAGCGTTTAGACGGGCGGATCGACGGCTTAAGCAACCGCATCGACGAGCTGGACGGACGCATTGATAAAGTCGGAGCTTTGGCAGTCGCCATGGCCGGCCTGCATCCGCTGGAATATGACCCGGATGCCCCGACTCAATTCTCGATGGCGGCAGGTACTTACAGCGGTGAAAGCGCTATTGCGGCAGGTCTGTTCCACAACCCTAATAAAGACGTACTTTTGAGCGTGGGTTTTTCGATCAGCGGCAGTGAGAAGGCAGCTAATGTCGGCGCGACCTTCCGCTTTGGCAGAAGCTCGGAATCAAAAGCCCGTAAAGTGATAGAAGACAAACAACGCGAGCAGGAGCTGGCTGCCCAGGCCGCAGCCGCCAGACAGAAAACCGTTTCCTATCGTGTAGAACAGATTTTGGCTGAAGATACAGCGAAAGCTGAATAGCAGATGGGCAGAAAAGCATTTGATAACAGCATCGATTATAAAGAGATTGGCACCAGGATCAGGATCATGCGGCTGAAGCTGGCGGTTTCACAGACTGAATGCGCCTCTAAACTGGGTATTTCGCAGACGCACCTGAGTAATATCGAGCATGGCCGCAGCGGGATCACTTTGCAGATGCTGTGCCGGGTTTGTGATATCCTGCAGGTAAGCTTGGATTATCTGGTCAGGGGCGCAGAAAAAACCGACGAAAAAAAGCACAGCGAGATCACGATCGACGAAGTTGTGCGGGTCATAAAAATGCTGAAGGGTATAGAAGAAAAATAAGTCCGGCAGACAGCAAGTTTATCATAAAAAAGAGCAAACAATTTTGGTTTGCTCTTTTTTTGTCTGAGTATTTAAATTATTATTTTGCGGAAGGTGGCATTTTCCACCATTGTAAATCAGGTTAATGTTATTCTAAAATTAACTTAAAATATAAGGAGGTATTGGTTATGTGTATTATTTGTACTGATCCAAATTGTGACCATGGTGAAAGGTGTGGTCGTGTAAAAATTTATAAGGAGGGAGGTTCTGCCAGCGATTTATTGGATAGCAGAGGAGAATGGGAACATGTTATTCCAGGCGCTGTTATCCGTGGCTCAGTATTTTTGCATAGCCACGGAGTTACTTATCGCGATTCTATGACTTATGCGCTTGATTATGCTATCCACAGAGATGCTGTGGATGGTAGCGGAGGAGGGATTACCTCTACTGGCAGAAGTGAAATTGCTCAGGGATGGGTAAATGATCTGATTAGACTATTTGATTCTGGGCAATCTGATGAAGCGATAGGCAAGGTTTTTTGTGATGAAGTGTATGCTATTGAGGCTCACAGGAAATTTACGGAAAATGATTTCTCAAGCTTAGTGGCAATTTTAAGAAGTTATATTGATAAAGGGATAGTTTCTCAAAGAAAAGCTGATGAAATTGCCAGTTGGATGCATGGAAGGATATAATAGCGATTTTTGATTGCGAATTATTTCCAATTTAATATTGAGAGTATTATTGCGTATGGTAAGAAAACTGTCTGAAAAGGCAGTTTTTTTATATAATCTATAAAAAACTTACAAGTATATATTTTACAGAAAAATACTTAAAACCGTTTAAAGATGAGTTGTTATTTCTATTATTTGAATAAAGGATGTTTTTATTATTTTGCAGCGTCTGCCTCAACAGCAGGCGTTTTTTGTATTTTTAGTATGATTTACAGGGGCTGTGCTCTGGGAATGATTGCTGAGGTTGGTGAAACGCAAAAGTAACAGAACCATAAAAAACGCGCAGACGTAGATAGTTGTAAAGCCGCTGGCGTAATGCGCTGGGCAAGACTCGCAGGCGTTTTACACATGTTCAAAGTAAGTGTCTTGCGGGGGGGTACAAACGTGGTAAAATATATTTCGAGTATTGCAAATTAATCAAAATATAGTAATAAAGAAAATTACTTATTAATGGTATTTGCTAAGCTGAAAATCGCTAAAAGAACTAATATATGGGGGATGCAAATTTATGATGATGAAAAAACTAATATCAAAAGGTAAGCTTAAGAGTCAAATATTATACGCTTTAACTGCAATGCCTATAGCATACAGTGCAATGCTAGGTATGTCGATAGTTGAAGCCGCTCCTGTACACGAAACCGAAACCGTTCATGATACGACTAAATCATACGACGATGGCAGTACTATCATAGTAAGCAATAGCTACGCCGTATATGCCGACAATGGTGAAACTACGAACATTACAATTACCTCCGGTGAACTGACTGTAGCAGGCCGCCACGGTCTTGGCGCTATAAGAGCAAACGGCGGTACGATCAATTTCGGCGGTGATACAGTTACCATTACCAACAATATTAAAGAAGCGTGGTCTGATGCCGTAACCGTTGCCAGTAACGGCACTTTAAATTTCAACAATAAACAAACTATTATCCGGGGCGACAATTACAACGGACTGCTGGTAGCAGAAAATTCTACAGCTTCGAGCAACGCTTTGACCATAGACCTTGACCGGTCGCAGGGAACATTCTCCGATGATAAACTTTATGGAATGATAGTCTCCAACGGCAGTAATTTTGAAGCAGCTGGAGCTGTTAACATAAATTTGAAGGGTTCAGAAAACGATTGGAATATCAATGGCATCAACCTTTGGGGAAATGACGCTGGCGGCACAGTCACTTTTAACGACTCCTTAAATATTACCAGCATCGCTCACGCCAATGCCGATGCGACCAATTACGGCATCGGCGCCTGGAACAACAGCACTATGAACTTTAACGGCGCAGTTAATATCACTGTTCTTGGCGGCAGTGACAATATAGGTATCACTTGTGATGGCAGTACTATCAATGCTGCGGGCAAAACCGTGCTTACTGTTGCCGACAGTTTTGCGAATAATAAGTATTTAGATAACGATAAAGGCGATAATATGGCTTTGTTTTTATATGATAATGCTAACGCCACTATGGGCGAAACTGTTTTGCAGGCCTTTGGCGGTAAAACGGCTCATGGATTAGAAGCCGGAGTTGGTAGTACAGCAAAATTTACCGATGACCTTACGGTAGTAGCCGATAATGAAAACGGCAATGCAACAGGGATACATCTGTACTTGGATTCAGTCTTGGAAGGCCAAAATGTAAGTATCTTTACCAATGGTAACAGCAGCGGTGCCTTTCATGTAGTTGATAGTTCTCAGGGTACGGTAAATGGCCTGCTGAATATCAAAGCCCTGGGTGATGAGAATGGCAATGGGTTAAGTGTTGGCTCCGGCAACGGTGCAGCTACATTTGTCGGGCAGGATGCCTTCATCGAGGTCAGCGGAGCAAACAGCATCGCTATCTTAGCTTCGGGCGACGGCAATGTTACCTTTAATGGTTCTGTCGCTACTAAAGCCGCTATCGCCGCCCAAGCAGAAGGCAAAAACGGAGTTTTAAATCTTAATGGCGATTTTGACACTACGGCTCAGAAAGACACTTTGATCAAAGCTTTTGGTGGCGGACAGATCCACATCAACAAATCCGGCGCCGGCACTGTAAAAATAGACGGTAAAATAAAAACTTCAAAAGATAATAAAGACAATGCTATTGATCTGCACATGAATAATGCCGCTTCTTTCTGGAACATGACTGCTGACAGCAATCTGACTTCTTTAGCGATGAATAATGGTGCTGTTGTCGACATGCGTGCGGATAAAAATGGTTACAGCAAACTGGAAGTACAAAATCTTGCCGGTACAGGCAGTATTTTTAAACAGGATATCGATGTACGCAGCATGGAAAGCGATAAGATTTTTGTAAAGGACGACTTCAGCGGCAGCCAGATATTGGACATTTACCAAAAGGATAACTATGTCCCGGCAGAAGGCAGCACCGAAGGGCATGGACTGTTACTGGCCAGCACCAACGGCGACGGTGTATTTTCCGCTAAAGACCGCGAAGGGACTTTGTTCTATACTCATTACGATCTGGCAAACAAACAAAGCGATACAGCTGGTTATACTACTGACTGGTATTTAGATAAAATTTCTAATCTGGATCCCGGCGACAAACCTACTACCAGCGTTGCTACGGTGCTTGCGTCCTCCTCCCTCAACTACCATACCTGGCGCACAGAAAACGATAAGCTGCTCCAACGTATGGGTGAGCTGCGCCACAATGGTGATGACACCGCCGGCGCCTGGTTTAGGATGAACGGCAGCAAGATCGGCCGTAACGGTAAATTCGGCTTTGAAAATAAATATACTGCTTACGAGCTGGGCTATGATACACTGACTAAAAATACAGCTAAAGTAAAACGTTATCAGGGCGCGGCGTTCAGCTATACTGACGGCAGCAGCAGTTACAGCAGCGGCAGCGGCGACAACAGCAATAAGGCGATCAGCTTCTATAATACCGAGATCGGCAGCAAAGGGCATTACCTGGATGTCGTCTTTAAAATCAGCAATATGGACAATGATTTTGCTGTTTACGATACCAACAGCAACAAGATCACCGGTGACTTTAATAATACAGGCGTGTCGCTGAGTGCTGAATACGGCCGCAAAAACACTTTGCAAAACGGCTGGTACATCGAGCCGCAGGCACAGTTTACGCTTGGTTATCTGGGCGGCGACAACTATACGGCCAATAACGGTATCGAAGTAAGGCAAAGCGGCATCCAAAGCGCCGTTGGCCTCCTTGGCTTCAACATCGGCAAAGAGGTCAGCTCTGCAGGTATCGTCTATGCTAAAGCCAACCTGCTGCACGAGTTTGGCGGCGGCTATGACGTAAGCATGCGCGACAGCAGCGGCGCAGTAACCGCCAGCGATATCTTTAATGATACCTGGTTTGAATACGGTATCGGCGCGGCTTTAAAAACAGGCAGCAGCAGCCACCTCTATTTTGACGTAGAACGCAGTACAGGCAGCGACTTTAAAAAAGACTGGCAGTGGAACATCGGCGCTCGCTGGACCTTCTAAACCGCTTCTCAAAATTCAATTTTTATAAAGGCAGTCTTTTTTGGAGTCTGCCGCAATCAGGACAGCACGAATCGTGCTGTCCTGACTTTTTTGTGCAAATATAAAAACAATTGTCTCCTTAAAATAGCGCTAATAATTTATTTCGGCACAACAATATAAATTGGTGATCGACGATGATTAAAGTGTTTGCGAAAATACAACAGAAATGTTGAAAGAATTTGGTATCAGCAGTGACTGGGCGCTGTCGGGCACAGAGGCATTGACTAAAATTGCTCAAACACCTGGTTATGACGCGGTGATCGTGGACTGGAAGATGCCTGTAATGGACGGTCTGGAGACGACCCGACAGATCCGTAAGCTTGCAGGCAACAAGATCCCTATTGTGATTTTAACGGCTTATGACTGGGAAGAGATCGCCGAAGAGGCGAAAAAGGTGGGCGTAAACGCTTTTCTGGCCAAGCCTTTATTCAGATCCAAGCTTTATAATGTTATGCTGGAACTAATAAGCGACCGCCAGCAGCTGGAGCAGTCGCAGGCAACAAGCCTTTTAGGTGATAATGCTGCTTTTAGCGGGCAGATATTGCTGGTTGAAGATAACGAACTCAATATGGAAATCGCCATAGAATTTTTCGGTATCTGCGGCGCCAGTGTAGAAAAAGCCTGGAACGGCAGCGAAGCAGTGGAGCTGGTAAAAGCCAGGCCCGATGGCTATTATGCAAGCATATTTATGGATATCCAAATGCCTATCATGGATGGGTACGAAGCAACCAGGCAGATCAGACAGCTGGAACAGCAGCAGGGGCGCAAGCATACTCCCATTGTTGCCATGTCGGCCAATGCTTTTAACGAAGATGTAAGTAAAGCCTATCTGGCAGGCATGGACGAATATATTACTAAACCAGTGTCACTGCAGGAAATAAAAAAAGTGCTGCAAAGCATAAAAGAGAAAGAGCAGCAGCCTGAGGCGTAATCTTTGGCGTGCTGTGTTTGCTAACTGCATAATGTAAAATGAAAACCCCGCACTAATTGTGCGGGGTTTTTGTTGTTTAGGTATTTGGTGCATTTGCAAAAATAATGAAATATATAATATATAAATAAAATAAAGTGTTCGGTTGGTAAACATGATTATAAAGTGCTATACTAAAGCAAGAGATAGCAAATGAGTTGGCTTATCAGTCCTGTAACGGATTGGTGGTGGTACTATGAGCATATATCAGGCATTGTCATTAATGATAGCGTTTGGTATTCTCGTGGCTACCATTTTTCTTGCCCTTAAATAGCAAGAAAATGAGCCCAACATAGTATGCGGGCCCATCTTCAAGTATAAACTGTTACGAGATGAGCCAACGCTACGAAACATTTGCTATCTCTTTTTCTATATTATATCGTATTTGTCAAGTAAAAGCAAAACCGAACACT
>OMGK01000374.1_pt1 | contig 32309 bp, 30 predicted proteins | sample 1645881 | NCBI WGS metagenome assembly OMGK01 (sample SAMN00849303, study PRJEB25192) | human gut metagenome
CTTTGTTTCAAAACGGAAAAATTCCGTTGCTTCTGGGGAAAAACATGGTACTGCCCGAAGATCATTTGTCCGTTTTCATCCAGCACGACGAGCTTGACCGTGGTGGAGCCTACGTCGATGCCTGCTTGATACGTTTTCATGGGGAACCTCTCTTTTCATGTCGATGCGATTTGGCGGTAAAAGAGTCCCGCCGGATTTTCAGATTGTTATTATAATTGTATGCCGCAAAAGGACAAGAAGTAAAGTTTAGGGTCTGTTAAGAAAATGAACAAAAATTTACAAATATTTTTGGCTTGACATACCTCGTAACTCTATGTATACTACAAGCATAGACACTCTATGTATCATCGGAGGTGCAACATGAAGAAAAAGAGCATTGACCACACGCAGCTTTTGCTGCTCAAGCTCCTCTCGACCGAGGACATGTACGGCTACCAGATCATTCTGGAGTTGGCGCGCCGCTCGAGCAATGTCTTCGAGATGAAGGAGGGCACGCTCTACCCCGTGCTGCACGGGATGGAGAGCGAGGGGTATGTGGAAGCCTATGAAAAGGCGGCGCCCACAGGCCGCGTGCGCAAATACTATCACCTCACGCGTGCCGGGCGGGCCGCGCTCACAGAAGAGGAGAAAGCCTGGCAGGAGTACAGCGGCGCAGTGAACGCCGTGCTGCACTTTGCTTAAAAAGGGTGAGGCTATGAACAGAAACGAGTATTGCGATCGCGTGCTCGCGCAGGTCGGCCGGCTGACGGCTGACGAGGCGAACGATCTGAGAAATGAGCTCGCCGGTCACATCGAAGACCACGCCGAAGCGCTGGTCGAGCACGGCTATACGGAGGAGGATGCCGCTGCGCGTGCGGTGGCGCTGATGGGAGACCCGGAGGAGACGGGCAGGGCCCTGCGCGAGCAGTACCGCCACTTCTGGCTCGTCATCGTGCAGCACGCCGCGATTTTCGTCACGATCGTCGCCTGCGTGCAAGGCTTTTTTATGCTGCCGATGCTCAGCGGCGTGTACGAGAGCCTCCGCGAGCGCGTGAGCCCGACGGTGAACAGCATTTCATGGGAAGAGCTCGACGGCGCGGCGGACCTGCGTGAGCGCATTGCCGTCGGCAATGACATTGTGCAGCTCAACCGCATCGAATACGGCGTGCGCGAGGGAGAGCGGCAGGCGGTGCTCTGGGTGAGCAGCTATGACCGCATTCCGGGGCGAAAGGTCTATGAGCGCCTGTTCGAGACGATGTCACTGCAAAACGAGCGCGGCAAGACGGTGTACGATAGGGATGGTGTCCGGTATTCCAGTTGTTGGGGCAGCAGCGGCAGCTTGTATGTGCACTATGGCCAGCATACCGTGCCGCTTGAAGAGGGCGATACTTACGTGACGTTCGTCTACGACCGCTTCGGCGAGCGCATCGAGACGAGGATCGAGCTTCCGGAAGGGGGAACGCAGCCATGAAAAAGCAGAAGATCGAAAAGCGGCCGACGAGAGCGCGCCGCGCGGTCAAGAGCGTTGTCATCATGCTCTGCGCGCTGCTCATCTGCAATATGCTCGGCGGCGGACACCTGACGCGCGCCATGGCTCTGCGCGACGGCGAACAGCGCTACGGCGTGTATGAAAAGACGCACGAGATCACATCCCTTCCCGCCGAGAACATCTATAAGACGCTGCGCGTCACGCTGATGGCCAGCGAGAATGTGACCTATTGCGGCGCGAGCCATTTCTACACCTTGCTTGGCTGGCAGGACGATTTCGGTGTGCCGCTTGACTGCTCAGACGGTGAGAGCATTCACGCGGGCCGGTGGGATATGGCGCGCAACGGCGTCGTAAGGGATATCTTTTACTGGGGACGCGTCGACGATGCCGCGGTCGATAGCGCCGTGATCGAGCGATACCGCGCGGTTTCACAAGATGAAACCGGGGACTACACCTTTGAGAAACGTGAAGCATTCGCCGCTGAGTTGATTGAAGACGGCGATTATCGGTATTTCCTCACTGGCGGAGTGGCGACAGAGGCCAACTATGGCGACTATGGATGGGATCGGGTGTATTTTGTCGGATACGACGCCTCAGGCGCAGAAGTGCTGCGCTATGAGATCGAGCGGCAGATGAGTACCTCGTTCGCTTAAAAGAAGATCGGAGAGCGCTGCGGCGATGCCGCGGCGCTCCTTTTATCAAGTAGTAAACAAAGATGAACTTTCGGTGAATTCTTCCGCGCACACGTTGACGGAAAAAAGCCAAAATGATATCCTACTCTGGAATTCTTATTCATTCATTTCCTCAGAAAGAAGGCAGGATATGCTGAAGTTGCAACAGATCGTCAAGGATTATCAGGCGGGCGACACCACCGTCCACGCCCTGCGCGGCGTGAGCTTACAGTTCCGCGAGAGCGAGTTTGTCGCCATCCTCGGCCATTCGGGCTGCGGCAAGACGACGCTTTTGAACATTATCGGCGGGTTGGATCAGTACACGAGCGGCGACCTTGTCATCAATGGCAAATCGACGAAGGACTTTTCTGATTCGGACTGGGACAGCTACCGCAACCACTCCGTCGGCTTCGTCTTCCAGAGCTATAATTTGATCCCGCACCAGACGGTGCTGAGCAACGTGGAGCTGGCGCTCACGCTCTCAGGCGTGAGCAAGAGCGAGCGCCGCGAGCGCGCCATCAAGGCGCTTGAGAGCGTGGGCCTCGGCGACCAGCTCGACAAAAAGCCGAACCAGATGTCCGGCGGCCAGATGCAGCGCGTCGCCATCGCGCGAGCGCTTGTCAACGACCCGGACATTCTGCTCGCCGACGAGCCGACCGGCGCGCTCGACAGCGAGACGAGCGTGCAGGTGATGGAGATCTTGAAAAAGATCTCCAAGGACCGCCTCATCATCATGGTCACGCACAACCCCGAGCTTGCCGAGACCTACGCGAGCCGCATCGTGCGCTTAAAGGACGGCGAGATCGTGGACGACAGCGCGCCCTATGCCGGCGGAACGGAAAAGCCCGCGGCGCAGGGAAAGGAGAAAAAGCCATCGATGGGCTTTGGCACGGCGCTGTCGCTGTCGCTCAACAACCTGATGACGAAAAAGGGACGGACCTTTTTAACGGCCTTTGCCGGCAGCATCGGTATTATCGGCATCGCGCTCATTCTGTCGCTGAGCAATGGCATCCAGACCTATATCGACCGCGTGCAGGAAGATACGCTATCGAGCTACCCCTTGACCATCGAGGCTGAGAGCATGGACATGTCCAGCATGGTCAGTTCGATGATGGGCGTCCATGCGCAAGACGAGGGCGACGGGGAGCAGCATGACCTCGACGCCGTCTACTCCAACAACATTATGTACGACATGATGAGCTCGTTTGCCTCGGCGGAGACGCAGACGAACAATTTGAAGGACTTCAAGACCTACCTCGAGGGCGACGACGAGCTTTCAAGCCACATCAGCTCCATTTCCTATGACTACGACCTCGGCATGAGCATCTATGCCAAAGACACCGACGGCAAGGTCTTCAAGTCCGACGTGACGGAGCTTTTGCAGACCTGCATGAGCGAGCTCTACGGCGGCGATTACAGCAGCTATTTCGAGCGCTTCGGCTCGGCCTACTCCGCGATGGAGACCTGGGAGCAGATGCTCCCGCCGCAGGATAGTGAGAGCGGCGAGCTCGTGGGCGATTTGCTGCACGAGCAGTATGACCTCATTTACGGCTCCTGGCCGCAGAATTATGACGAGGTCATGCTCATCGTCAACAAGGACAATGAAATTTCCGACCTTGTCATCTATTCGCTGGGCCTGAGCGCACAGGACGAGGTCGTGGAGTCGATGCAGCACATGCTCGACGGCTCGGAATTCGACAGCAAGGACATCCAGAGCTGGAGCTATGAAGACCTGTGCAATATGAGCTTCAAGATCGTCCTGCCCGCTGAGCGCTACCAGTACGATTCCGCAAGCGGCACATATACCGACGTCAGCACGACGGATACGGGGCTCGACTTCCTCTATAACTCCGACGATGTCGGCACGCGCGTGAAGATCGTCGGCATCCTGCGCCCGAATGAGAACGCGGTATCCTCGATGCTCTCCGGCGCGATCGGCTATACGTCCGCGCTGACGGACTACCTCGTCGAAAAGGCGGGACAGACCGAGATTTTGCAGAAGCAGAAAGAAGACCCCGATACCGACGTTATCCTCGGCCTGCCGTTCCTGACCGATGACTACTCCGTGAGCGACGAGCAGAAGGAAGCGGACGTGACCGACTATCTCGAGGGCCTTTCCGTCACCGAGCGCGCCGCAGCCTACACCGCGATGATGAGCGTGCCGAGCGAGGAGTATCTCTCCGCCATCGTGGAGCAGCAGATGGGCTCGCTCGACCGCGCGAGCATCGAGCAGATGGTCATTTCGGCCTACGCCCAGCAGATGAGCGTAGATGAGGCGACCGTCAAGTCCTATATTGCGCAGATGGACGACGATACGCTCTTTGGCTATGTGGAGCAGTCTATCCGCGAGCAGGTGACAGAGCAGTACGCCGCGGGCGTGCAGGCGCGGCTATCTAACATGACAAGCGATCAGCTCGCCATGGCGCTCGACCTGGCGCTCGAAAAATCGCCCGCTGTCAAGCCGCTGACGAGCGAGCAGTACAACTGGCTTTATGATAACTACATGCCCGCGACGGTCTCGAACGGCACGTATGAGGACAATCTGAAGCTCCTCGGCGACGTCGACCTCGCAAGTCCCAAGACCATCAACATCTACGCCTCGACCTTTGCCGACAAGGATGCCATCGCCGATGCGATCGAGCAGTACAACAGCAGCGTTTCTGAGGACGACCAGATCGACTACACCGACTATGTGGCGCTTCTGATGAGCTCGGTCACAACGATCATCAACGCCATCAGCTATGTGCTCATTGCGTTTGTCGCCATCTCGCTCATCGTGTCGAGCATTATGATCGGCATCATCACGTATATCTCGGTGCTTGAGCGCACGAAGGAGATCGGCATCCTGCGCGCCATCGGCGCGAGCAAGCGCGATATCTCGCGCGTGTTCAACGCGGAGACGCTCATCGAGGGCTTCTGCTCCGGTGCCATCGGCATCGGCATCACGCTATTGCTGATCATCCCCATCAACCTCGTCGTGCACCACCTGACGGGTATCGAGAGCCTCAACGCCATCCTGCCGCCTGTCGGCGGCGCGGCGCTCGTGGTCATCAGCATGGCGCTCACGTTTATCGCGGGCCTCATTCCCTCCGGCATCGCCGCGCGCAAGGACCCTGTCGAAGCGCTGCGCACCGAATAACACGATATTTGACCTTCAAAAAGGACGTTTTCCGACGGAAAACGTCCTTTTTCTCTTTTACCGCGATTTTACAAAAGGCGACTTTCTGATTTTACAACCTGCCTTTATGATGGCAAATGTAGCAAGGAACAACATCTTGGAAAAATTGAAAGGAAGTATTTCAAATGAAAAAGTTTCTCACTCTTGCGCTGACCGCTGTCATGGCGCTGAGCCTGCTGACCGCCTGCGGCAGCAAGAACGACAACAGCGCCGACACCAACACTGACGGCAGCAACACCGAAACGACCCTCTCCGGCACCGTCTCGACCGACGGCTCCACCTCGATGGAAAAGGTCATCAACTCTCTTGGCGAATCCTTCATGGCCATGAACAAGGACGTGAAGTTCACCTATAACCCCACCGGCTCGGGCTCCGGCATTCAGGCCGTTAGCGAAGGCCGCTGCGACATCGGCCTTTCGAGCCGTGCGCTCAAGGATGACGAAAAGGCCTCCGGCCTTGTTGAGACCGTCGTCGCGCTCGACGGCATCGCCATTGTCGTGAACCCCGAGAACCCTGTCTCCGATCTCGACATTGACACCATCGCCAAGATCTACACCGGCGAGATCACCAACTGGAAGGACGTCGGCGGCAACGACGCCGAGATCGTGCTCATCGGCCGCGAGGCCGGTTCCGGCACGCGCGATGGCTTTGAATCCATCACCGGCACCAAGGACGCCTGCCAGTACCGTCAGGAGCTGACCTCCACGGGCGACGTCATCAACACCGTGTCCCAGAACCCCGACGCCATCGGCTACGCCTCCCTCTCGGCGGTGGGCGAGAGCGTCAAGGCGCTGACAGTCGGCGGTGTGGAAGCCACGGAGGCGACCGTCAAGGACGGCAGCTATGTGGTCCAGCGTCCGTTCGTGCTCGTCACGAAGGAGGGCACCAAGCTTTCCCCCGCGGCACAGGCCTTCTTCGACTACGCGCTGTCCGCTGACGCGGCAAGCATCATCGCCGCTGCCAGTGCGGTCGCAGCCAACTAACAGAACACAGGAACCATCACGGGAGGCGGCGTGAGCCGTCTCCCGCTGACAGCAAAAAGAGGAAACAATTATGGCGCAGAGGAAAAAAATGTTTGAAGCCGTCGTCCACGGTATTTTTCTGCTTCTCGGCCTCATTACGGTCGGATGCGTGCTGCTGATCACGGTGTATCTCATCATCTCCGGTATCCCGGCCATTCAGAAGATCGGCCTTGTGCCGTTTCTCACGGGCAAGGTGTGGTCGTCGACGTCGGCGGAGCCGAAGTACGGCATTCTGCCCTTTATTTTAACGAGTGTTTACGGCACGGCAGGCGCGATCGTCCTCGGCGTGCCCATCGGTTTTTTGACGGCGGTGTACCTCTCCAAGGTCGCGCCCAAGAAGGTCCGCACCGTGCTGGAGGCCGCCGTCAGCCTGCTCGCGGGGATCCCGTCGGTCGTGTACGGCCTTGTCGGTATGCTGGTGCTCGTGCCTGCCATCCGCAAGACGTTCCACCTGCCGGACGGCGCAAGCCTGTTTGCGGCCATCATCGTGCTGGCCGTCATGATCCTGCCGTCGATCATCAAGGTGAGCGTCACAGCGCTCGAGGCCGTTCCGCATGAATATGAGGACGCCTCGCTTGCCCTCGGTGCGACTGAGGTCGAGACCTATTTCCGCGTCTCCGTTCCGGCGGCAAAGAGCGGCATCGCCGCGGCGGTCGTGCTCGGCGTGGGCCGCGCCATCGGCGAAGCGATGGCCGTGATGATGGTCTCGGGCAACGCGCCGAACATGCCCGGCTCGATCTTTGAGAGCGTCCGCTTTCTCACGACGGCGGTCGCGAGCGAGATGTCGTATTCGAGCGGCTTGCAGCGTCAGGCGCTCTTTTCCATCGCGCTCGTGCTGTATCTTTTCATCCTGCTCATCAATGCGGCGCTCAACTTCTTCTTAAAGCGCGACAAGGAGGGTAACTGATGCTGAAAATGCAGTCCTCGGCCCGCCGCAAGGCCTATATCACGGCGATGAAGCTCCTGATGGGCGTCGCCGCAGTATTGACTTGCGCGCTCGTAGTCGGTATGATTGGTTATATATTGGGCAACGGCATTCCGAACATCACCTGGGAGATGCTCTCCACCGCGCCGAGCTATCTTGCCAACCGCGTCGGCATCCTGCCGGACATCCTGAGCACGCTCTACATCGTCATCGCGATGCTTTTAATCGTGCTGCCGCTCGGCGTGGGCGCGGCCATCTACTTAAATGAATACGCCGCGAACAAAAAGCTCGTCTCCATCATCGAATACGCGTCCGAAACGCTCTCCGGTATCCCGTCGATCATCTACGGCCTTGTCGGCATGCTGATCTTCTGCAAAAACGGCACGTCGCTTCTTGCGGGTGCGCTGACGCTGACGATCATGAACCTGCCGACCATCATGCGCACGACACAGGAGAGCCTCAAGACCGTACCGCAGAGCTACCGCGAGGGCGCGTTCGGCCTGGGCGCGGGCAAATGGCGCACCATCCGCACGGTGGTGCTGCCAAGCTGCGTGGACGGTATCGTGACGGGCTGTATCCTGTCGATCGGACGCATCCTCGGCGAGTCGGCGGCGCTCTTATTCACGGCGGGCTCGGCGCACATGCTCTACAACTTCTTTGAGGGCATGCACAACGCGGGCGCGACGCTGACGGTGGCGCTGTACTTCTACGCCAAGGAGTCGAGCGATACGGGGGTGGTGTTTGCCATCGCGGCCATTTTGCTGCTGCTGACGATGCTCATTAACCTCATCGCCGATCTGGTCGGCCGATACTTCAGGAGGAAACAGCAATGATACGACCTGTCAACGGAAGCGGCATGAAGCGCATGGCGCTCTTAAATGACCTTTCCTGCTTCGGCAAGTGTTCGCTGAGCGTGGCCATGCCCATCCTCTCTTCCTACGGGGTGGAGACGGTACCGCTGCCGACGGCCATTTTATCGACGCACACGGCGGACGGCTTCGGCAGCTACGTCATGCGCGATATGACGGACGAGATGAAGGCCTTTGCCGCGCACTGGGGACAGCTTCAAATCAAATTCGACGGCATCTGCATGGGCTTTTTCGGCTCGGTGGAGCAGATGCATTTTGCAAAAGATTTCCTCCGCGACTTTGCGGGGGAGGATACCATCGTTGTGGTCGACCCCGTGCTCGGCGACAACGGCGCGCTGTACGGCTGCTTTACCGAAGAGTACGTGCAGGCGATGCGCGCGCTGTGCGAGAGCGCACAGCTTATCACGCCCAACCGCACGGAGGCGGCGCTTCTCGCGGGCTGCGGGATGGACGCACCGATAGAAACGCTTCTTAAAGCGCTCACGGTGGAAAATGTTATCATCACCGGCGTCCACCGCGGGGAGGAGATCGGCTACTGCGCGCGGCTGAACGGGCAGTATATGGAAATTTTCAAGCCCTGCCTTCCGCAGACGCTGCATGGCACGGGTGATGTGTTCGTCTCCGCCCTGTGCGGCGAGCTGATGAACGGTAAAGGCGTGCCGCAAGCCCTGAAAGACGCGGCGGAATTCTGCGACGACTGCGTGCAGAAAACGGCAAAACGCGGCGAGAGCCACTGGTACGGCCTCGCCTTTGAAGACAAATTGAAAGAGGGGAGAGGGCTATGAACAACATCTTTTCCGTTGAGAACCTGTGTCTGTGGTACGGGAGCCATCAGGCGCTCAAGGACATCAACATTGAAATTCCCGAAAAAAGCATTACGGCGCTCATCGGCCCGAGTGGCTGCGGCAAGTCGACGTTTTTAAAGACGCTCGACCGCATGAACGATTTGATCCCCGATGTGAAGATCACGGGCAGCGTCCTCTATAAGGGTGAGGACATTTTTGACTCGTCCGTCGATGTGAGCGAGCTTAGGCGTCAGGTGGGTATGGTGTTCCAGAAGCCGAACCCTTTCCCGATGAGCATTTACGACAACATTGCCTACGGTCCGCGCACGCACGGCGTGAAGAACAAGGCAAAGCTCGATGAGATCGTTGAAAAATCGCTGCGCGGCGCGGCGATTTGGGACGAGGTCAAGGACCGCCTGAAGAAAAACGCGCTCGGTCTCTCCGGCGGCCAGCAGCAGCGCCTTTGCATCGCCCGCGCGCTCGCGGTCGAGCCAGAGGTGTTGCTGATGGACGAGCCGACAAGTGCGCTCGACCCCATTTCGACGTCGAAGATCGAAGAGCTCGCGATGGAGCTCAAGGAGAAGTACACCATCGTCATCGTCACGCACAACATGCAGCAGGCGGTGCGTATTTCCGACCACACGGCGTTCTTCCTGCTCGGCGAGCTCGTAGAGTACGGCGAGACGGAGAAGCTCTTCTCCCAGCCGCAGGACAAGCGGACAGAAGATTACATCACGGGGAGGTTCGGTTAAATGAGAAGCCGGTTTGATGAACAGCTTGCGCTTTTGAACCGCGAGCTCATTGAGATGGGCGCGCTGTGCGAGGAGGTCATCGCCCTTTCGGCACAGGCGTTGACGGAGGGCAACGCGGAGCTGGCCGCGCGCGTCGCACCGCTCGATCAGGAGATCGACCGCAAGGAGCGCGAGATCGAGTCGCTGTGCCTAAAGCTTCTTTTGCAGCAGCAGCCCGTGGCAAAGGACCTGCGCCAGATCTCGGCGGCGCTCAAGATGATCACGGACATGGAGCGCATCGGCGACCAGGCCGAGGATATTGCCGAGATCATCACGTTCCTCGGCGGGCGCGGTGCGGAAAACAGTAATCTCCTGCGCGAGATGGCGCGCTCGACCATCAAGATGGTGACCGAGAGCGTGGACGCCTATGTCAAGCACGACACGGCGCTTGCCGATCAGGTCATCGCTGAGGACGACACCGTGGACGACTATTTCGCGCGCGTGAAGAAGGACCTCATCAAGCGCATTGCGCAGGACCCTGATGATGGTGAATTCGCACTCGACCTGCTGATGATCGCCAAGTATTTTGAGCGCATCGGCGACCATGCGACGAACATCGCCGAATGGGTCATTTTCTCTGTGACAGGAGAGCATAAGGAGGGGTAAAGTATGATCTGGTGCGTGGAAGACGATGCCAGTATCCGCGATATCGAGGTATATGCCCTGCAATCGACCGGCTTTGAGGCCAAGGGCTTTGAAGACGGTACCTCGTTCTGGGAGGCGCTGCGCACGGGAAGACCCGAGCTTGTCGTGCTCGATGTGATGCTCCCCGGCATCGACGGGATGGAGCTGCTGCGCCGCATGCGCGCGGACGCGGCGCTTTCCGATATCCCTGTCGTCATGGCGACGGCCAAGGGCGCGGAATACGACAAGATCCGCGGTCTCGACCTCGGTGCAGACTACTATCTGACAAAGCCGTTCGGCGTGATGGAGCTCGTCTCCTGCGTCAAGGCGGTGCTGCGCCGCTGTGGCACAAAGACGGCAGCCCAGTTCCGCTGCGGCGGTCTGGTGCTCGACGAAGAGAGCCACACCGTCACGGCGGATGGAGAGAGCGTCGCGCTGACATACAAGGAATTCGAACTGCTGCGCCTGTTCCTCTCGCATCCCGGCACGGCGTTTTCGCGCGACCAGCTCATGGCGGACGTGTGGGGCACGGACTACTGCGGCGAGACGCGCACGGTGGACATGCACATCCGCACGCTGCGGCAGAAGCTCGGCGCGTACGGCGAGAAGATCGAGACCGTGCGCGGTGTGGGCTACCGGATGGAGGGCAAGGCATGACAAAAAAGATCTTTCACTCTATCCTGCTTGTGGCGGGCACGGTGCTGCTGGCGAGCCTGCTCGTCATCATGGGCTGCCTGTACGAATACTTCGGGAGCGTCGAAAAAAAGCAGCTGCGCGACGAGCTGGAGCTTGCCGCCGTCGCCGTGAAGGAAAACGGGACGGAGTATCTCTCTCAGCTCTCCTCCGAGCGCTACCGCCTGACGTGGATCGAAAACGACGGTACGGTGCTCTACGACACCGTGACCGACGCCGAAAGCCTTGAAAATCACGCCGACCGCGTGGAGGTCAAGCAAGCGCTGGAATACGGCGAGGGCGAGAGCACGCGCTATTCCTCGACGCTGCTGCAAAAGACGATGTACTGCGCGGAAAGGCTCGCGGACGGGAGCGTGCTGCGCATTTCGATGAGCCGCGCGACGGCGGGTGTGCTGCTCGTCGGCATGGGGCAGCCCATTTTAGTGGTGCTGATCGTGGCGCTGATCCTGTCCTCTGTTTTAGCCAAGAGCCTGTCGCACCGCATCGTCCAGCCGCTCAACAAGCTGGACCTTGAGCATCCGCTTGAAAATGACGCCTATGAAGAGCTCGCCCCGCTGCTCGGGCGCATCAACCGCCAGCACTTGCAGATCGACGAGCAGATGGACGAACTTCAGCGCCAGCAGACGGAATTTTCGCAGATCACAAGCAGCATGCGCGAAGGGCTTGTGCTGCTCGATGAAAAAGAGCATGTGCTGAGTATCAACCCCGCGGCGGAAAAGCTCTTCGGCACGGACGAGAGCTGCGTCGGGCAGGACTTTTTGACCATCGACCGCAGCCACGACATGAGCCTTGCCATCGAGCGCGCCATGGACGAGGGGCACAGTGAGGCGCGCGTGGAGCGCGGCGGCCGTATCTGGCGGTTTGACGTCAGCCGCATCGGCGCAAGCGGCGCGGCGGTCGGCGCTGTGTTGCTGGCTTTCGACATCACCGAGCGCGAGACAGCGGAGCAGACGCGCCGTGAATTCACGGCGAACGTGTCGCACGAGCTCAAAACGCCGCTGCAAGGCATCATCGGCAGCGCGGAGCTGCTGGAAAACGGCATGGTGAAGCAGGAGGACGTCCCCCGCTTCGTCGGCCACATCCGGAAAGAAGCGCAGCGCCTTGTCACGCTGATCGGCGACATCATCCGCCTGTCCCAGCTCGACGAGGGCGACGAAATGCCGCGCGAGACGGTCGACCTGCTCACGCTTTCGCAGGAGGCGGCGGACGATCTCAAGACCGCGGCGGCGGAGAAGCACATCGCGATTGCCGTCGAGGGCGGGAGCGAGACCATCGGAGGCGTACGGCGGCTTTTGTACGAGGTCATCTATAACCTCTGCGACAATGCCATCAAGTACAACGTCGAGGGTGGCAGCGTGACCATGAGCGTCGGTGAACGGGACGGCAAGGCGTTCGTCTCCGTGGCCGATACGGGCATCGGCATCGCGCCGGAGCACCAGAGCCGCATCTTCGAGCGCTTCTACCGCGTGGACAAGAGCCACTCGAAGGCAAGCGGCGGCACGGGCCTCGGCCTTTCCATCGTCAAGCACGCCGTGCAGTACCATCACGGTACAGTCGAGCTTCATAGCGAAGAGGGCAAGGGCACGACGATCTGCATCCTGCTGCCGAAGGAGTAAGTGAATCGTAAGAGAGCCGCAGGCACAGCCTGCGGCTCTCATTTTAGTTGACGATTCTCAATAATTCTCCGCGTGGACTTCGAAGTAGCTCTGGGGGTGGTTGCAGGTGGGGCAGACGTCGGGGGCCTTGGTGCCGACGACGATGTGACCGCAGTTGCGGCACTCCCAGATCTTGACCTCGCTCTTTTCAAAGACCTTGGCGGTCTCGACGTTGCGCAGCAGCGCGCGGTAGCGCTCTTCGTGATGGCGCTCGATCTCGCCGACGAGGCGGAACTTCTGCGCCAGCTCGGGAAAGCCCTCTTCCTCTGCGGTCTTGGCGAAAGAATCGTACATGTCGGTCCACTCGTAGTTTTCGCCCTCAGCGGCGGAGAGCAGATTGTCGGCGGTGGAGCCGATGCCCTGGAGCTCTTTGAACCACATCTTGGCGTGCTCCTTTTCGTTGTCCGCGGTCTTCTGGAAGAGCGCGGCGATCTGCTCATAGCCCTCTTTCTTGGCCGTGGAGGCGAAGAAGGTGTACTTGTTGCGCGCCTCGGATTCGCCCGAGAAGGCGGTGCGCAGGTTCTGCTCGGTTTTGGTGCCGGAATATTTGTTGGTCTTCATGGTGAAATTCTCCTTTTTCTCTCAAAATTTAATGCTCTTCCTGCGCTTTGCGGCAGGCGGGGCAGAGATAGTGAATGCGAAGGTCGTAGGACTGGATGCGCGCGCCGAGCGCGGCTTCGATGTCGTGCGTCAGGTCGGTGAACTTGAAGTCTGCGAGCGCGCCGCAGCGGGTGCAGATCAGGTGATCGTGGCGCGTGGTGTTGTCGTAGCGGTCGGGCGCGCCGGGCTGCGACAGGCGGATGAGTTTGCCGTCCGCTACAAGCGCGTTGAGGTTGTTATACACCGTAGCTTGCGCGATTTTGGAATTTTCCTGCTTCATTTGCAGAAAAATCTGCTCGGCGGTCGGGTGCTCGGTGGAGCACAGGACGAGATCGAGAATCTGCTGGGCGTACTTGGTCATGCGTTTCTCCTAAATAAGAATTAGAATAATTCTTATTATAGCGATAAAAATAGAGTTGTCAAGCAAAAAATCAAAAATAGTTTGCGTCATGCGCGCACGCGCTGCGGCATACCCTTTATGGAAAAGGGGGAATGAGATGGACCAGACGATAGCATTTCTGGGCGGCGACGCACGCATGCGCCTGCTTGCCCAGATGATGGCTGCGGAGGGATACGACGTCTGCTCGTGGGAGCTGACCGGTGCGCCGAATAAACGGGCGCTGTGCGACGCACTGAAAGCAGACATCATCGTCCTGCCGCTGCCGGCGGAGAAAAACGGCTATTTGAGCGGCACAGAGCTCACGATGGAGAGCCTGCTGCGCTCGCTGCGGCGCGAGCACCGCATTTTCGCGGGCAATGTGGGAAACGACGCGTCAACGCTCGCGCAGTCGTTGGGGCTTACGATCACGGACTACTTTGCCTCGGAAGAGTTGAGCGTGCGCAACGCGATCCCGACGGCGGAGGGGGCCATCGAGGCGGCGATGAAGCACACGAGCGTCACACTGCACGGCACGCCATGCCTCGTGCTCGGCTTTGGCCGCATCGGAAAGGTGCTCGCGCACGATCTGAGCGCGCTGGGAGCGAAGGTCAGCGTCAGCGCGCGCAAGCGGTCGGATCTTGCGTGGATCGACGCGTTCGGCTACGCGCCGCTGCACACGAACCGCCTCTCCGGCACGCTGGGGGAATTCCGCGTGGTGTTCAACACCGTGCCGCATCAGGTATTGGACGAAGCGCTTCTTGCCGAACTGCCGCCGGACTGCCTGCTCATCGAGCTTGCGAGCGCGAGCGGCTTTGACATGGACGCGGTCGAAACGCTGCGCCTTTCGTATCTCAAGGCAGGGGGACTGCCCGGGCGCGTCGCGCCGGAGACGGCGGCGCGGGCCATCAAAAAGACGTTATGTCGACTCATCAAGGAGGAAGCATGAAGATCGGATTTGCCTTTTGCGGCTCGTTCTGCAACCATCCCGAGCTGCTGAAACTCTACGAGGACATCGCGCGCGAGCATGAGATCGTCCCGATTTTGTCGGAAAATGCGGCGAAGTATTCCACGCGCTTCGGCACGGCGGAGGACTTCGTCACCCGCGTGGAGGCGCTGGCGGGGCGGAGGGCCGTGCGCAATATCGTCGAAGCCGAGCCCCTCGGCCCGCAGGGGGCGATGGAGGTGCTCGTCATCGCGCCCTGCACGGGAAACACGCTTGCCAAGCTCGCTCACGGCATCACGGACGGCGCGGTGACGATGGCGGCGAAGGGGCACCTGCGCAACGGTAAGCCCGTTGTGCTTGCCATTGCGACGAATGACGGCTTATCCGCGAGCGCGCCGAACATCGCGGCGCTGCTGAACCGCAAGAACTACTATTTTGTCCCCTTCGGGCAGGACAACGCCGAGGTGAAGCCCACGTCGCTGATCGCGGACTTCCGCAAAATTATCCCGACGGCCGAAGCGGCGCTGGAGGGAAGACAAATTCAGCCGATTTTGCTGTGAAACGAAAAAAGGCAGGAATGTCCTGCCTTTTTTGCGATGTAACAATAAACTTGCGCGCGATTTTTGTCAATGCTCGCTGAATTTGCTTGAAAAATCCCCCTCGCTTCTTTATACTTTGCCATAGAGAGAAGAGAGGAGGGAGCGCGAATGGACGAAAACCTGCGCGAGACAACAGAGCTTCCGGGGAGCGGAGGGACTGCGCCGAACGAAGAGAATGAGCCCGAGACGAAGAGCATCCGCTTTGTGCCCAGCGCCTATGACCCGCGCGGCATCGAGCAGTGGCTTTCTGAGCGCGCGGCGGAGGGGAAGCTCCTGCTCCGCTACGACGATTTTGTGATCGGCGAGCCGCGCGACTGCCGCTATCATCTGGAGCCCGCCGCGGACGATGACGACCCCGACGAAAGCCTGCGCGAAAAGCGCGCCCGCCTGGGCTGGGAGTACGTCTGCCGGACGAAGGACGGCATTTTCTACATCTGGCGCGGCGAAAAGACCGCGCACGTCCCCACGCCGAAGGACTGTACGGATTCCTACGGCTACCGAAGACTGTGTAAAAAGCTGCGCCGCAGCTATTTTCTGCCGATGTTCTTCCTGGTGGTGGACATCTGGCTCGTCTATTTCCTTTTTAGTGTCTTGAGTCTCCCGGTGATGTCGTTCCTCACGATGGAAAAGAGCGAGGTCATTCAGTTTGTGTCCATTATCTTAGGCAGTATCCTCGGTATCCTGAGCGAGGCAAAGGAGAGAAACGAGATGTGGACGCTCAAGCGCGCGATGGAGGCGTGCGAGCGCGTGGAGAAGATGCCGCGCAACCGTTGGGCGAAAGCGAACCGCGCGCTTACGATCATTGCCGGTGTATTGGCGCTCACGCTGATTTTCTGGCGAGTGAACGATACGGCCTACGGCGACAGCTATGACGAGCCGCCGCTGCCGTATATCGGGACCGAGATGCTCGGCGGCGAAAGGGGATCGGACTGGTATGGTGTGCGCGATCTCTCGACGCCGCTCGGCGGGCACGTGTACTCTGTCGGCGAAACGCCGTATGCGGGAACGATCGACACTTGGATGCAGTACAGCACGGAGCTTGACTTCTACGCTCCGCGTATCTCCGCACTGGCAAAGCCCTTGACACATGAGCTGCGGGACTATTTTATGGAAGACGGTGCGCAGACGCTTTCCATCGACGGCTTTGACGAAGCGTACTACGCAGAATTTATCAAACCAAATACCCGGCTTCCCAATGAACCGGACGAAGTCCACCAGTTTCTTATCCTGCGCCGCGGGGGAGAGATGCTTTACTTCCGCACCAAGGCGCCCGACAGCCTGCGCGAGCATCTGGACGAATTTGCAGACATCTTTAATCAGTACAGCGAATTAGCATAAAAAGAAGTGCGTTCCTAACGGGAACGCACTTCTTTTTTGATAGCTTGTCACTGCTCTAACTTTTTGAGCTCGTCGAGCTGGCCCTCCAGCGTGGTGAACGCCTCGGGCAGCTGTGCGACGGCAGCGTCCGCGCGCTTGAGCTCGTTCGACACGCTCTCGCAAGTCGCGCCGAGCGTCGAGAGCACCTGCTCGCAGTGCCCTCTGCATGCCGCGATCATCGCCTGCAAACGCTCCCGCGTGGCGGCGTCGAGCGCGTCGGCGCGCTCACGGGCGGAGAGCTCAATGTCGGCGATGTGCGCCTTGACGCGGCCGTATTCCTCAACCTGCGGGCGGAGCTCGTCAAGCTCGCTTAAAAGGCGCTTGCGCTCCTGCTCGGCGGCGGAAAGGCGTTCGGCGTGCTGCGCTTCCAGCTCGGCGATGCGCTGCCCGGCAGCCTCCTCTTTGACTTTCAGCTGGCGGTCGCAGTCGGCCTTGGCGCTCGCGAGCTTCTGCGCACCCTCTTCGATCTGCGCGCGCAGCTCGGAGATCGTCTCCTGCGCGGCGGTCAGACCCTTTTTGAGCGCGTCCTGCGCGCTGGACGCGGTCGAATAGGACTCGGCAAACTTGTCGCGCTCACGCTCGGCGGCGGCGAGCTTGTCGCGCAGCTCTGCATTCTCGCGGCAGAGGCCGTCGCTCTCCTGCTCGAGCGCTTCGATCTGCTGCTTGCTCTCGAGCGAGGTTTTTTCGATATAACGAATGACGTCATCGCGGTTGAAGCCGCCGAAGACGGAGCTCTTGAAGGTATTTTCCATGATTTTCCCACCTTTTCCTTTGTCAATGTTATGGTAACACAAACCCGCCGCGATGACAAGGAAAAAAGCGCGACCTCTTAAGGCCGCGCTTTTACGGTTTTATCGGAGAGGGAAGGAAAAACTCTTGCCCTTCTTGGTGAAAGTAAAGCTCTCCTGCTCTTCGCCGCCGGCTTTGGTGCAGCGCACGCGCTCGGCGCTCACGCTGCCGCTGATGTCGCCGCAGGTGACGCTGTCGCTTGCACGGACGTTGCCCTTGACCTCGCCGCAGCGGACGCTGTCGCTTGCGGACACGTCGCCGCCGACATTGCCGCAGGTGACGCTGTCGCTCGCGCGGACATTGCCCTGCACGTCGCCGGTGCAGTGCACACTGTCGCCCGCCTGCACATTGCCGCCGACATTGCCGCAGGTCACGTCATCGCCCGCGGTCACGTCGCCGCCAACGTCGGTGCAGGTCACGCCGTCACCGGCTCTGACGCTGCCGGAGATCGTCGAATCGGTGCAGACGACGGAAAAATCGCTGTAAATATCCTGCGCCGTGCCGGAAAAGTGCAGCTCGACGGTCTTGCGGATCTCGTCGTATTTGTCGTGGCGGAACAGGCTCCCCTGTTTCGGTTGGAGCAGCCGGTGCCCCTGGAAGAGCACGGCGTGGATGGCGTCGTCATCCTCCCACGGCAGTTCGACCGCGATGGGCAAAATCTGGCTGTCCGCTTCCGCTTTTTGGGCGGTTTTTGCCATGCTTTCGCGTCCAAAGAGCTCGTCGAGGCTGAGCTCCAGCGTGTCGGCCAGCAGCGGCAAAAGCTGCAGGTCAGGGCAGCAGACATCGCCCTCCCACTTTGACACGGCCTGATTGCTGACGCCGAGCTGATTGGCCAGCGCCTCCTGTGTCAGTCCTTTTTCTTTACGGCGGCGCAGAATGCGCGCGCCCATTGTCGATTCTTCCAAGTTGTCTATCCTCCTGCACTGCATTATAATAGTAAAGTGAGCGTTGGAAACGCGATGAGCGGGTGTCCCGCGTCGAACGGGAAGTCAGGCGCCGACGTTTCCCTCGTATTCAGGCAGCACATCGCGTGCAAACGCCTGATCGCCGATCGTAACATGTTGGTCCTTCCTTGCCCCGTGCTGCAGCCGCGGCTTTGAATCACCGGTTATGGACTCAGTATAGGGGGCATGGGGAGGATTGACAATGGCGCGGTGGTTGAATCGGGAAAAATCCTTTCCAACCGCCGGTTGGAAAATGAGATTTTCCCTGATTTTTCAAGAAAAACTCAGTGCCGGATGACGGTGATCTCGCCCATATCCTTGGTGTAGTCGACCACGTGCTGGAGGAAAAGCTGCGTGATCGTGGAGGGGAGAAAGCCCTTTTTCACGGCGATGCCGATCTCGCGCGACTGCTTGACGTTGAGCGGCAGCACGGCGACGCGGTAGCGTCCGGGCTTGATGAGCAGGCTGTGCACGATGCTGATGCCAAGTCCCGCCTCGACCATGGACAAGAGCGCGAAGTCGCTCGTCGTGTCATAGGTGACCTCGGGATGGATGTTGTAATGGTCGAGCAGACGGTTGAATTCGTAGTCTTCGATCTCCATCAGGCGCACGAAGTTCTCGTGCGGCAGCTGCTCGAGCGGGAAGACGGACGCGTCCGCCATTGGGTGATCCTTTGGGAGAATGGCGACCATCGTGTCGTGCAGGATGGGCGTCGTCTCAAAGTCGTTGGAGGCCGGGATGGCAAGAAAGCCGCAGTCGATCGCGCCGCGGCGCAGCCATTCGGAAATTTCATAATACTCGCCAGTCATCAGCTGGATCTGAATGTTGGGGTACGTCTGGTGGAAGTCCTTCAGAATTTCCGGCAGCAGGCTGATGGCAAGGCTTGTAAAGCACCCGAGGCGCAGCGTGCCGGACTGCACGCCATGCAGCTCGGACACGGCAAAGTTGAGGTCCTCATAGTCCTTGACGATCTCGCGGATCGTGGGCAGGAGCACCATGCCGTCGGAGGAGATCTCGATGCCGGAGTGGTTGCGCGTTAAGAGCTTGACCTGCCAGTCCTGCTCAAGATCGGAGATCATCTTGCTCACGGCGGACTGCGTATAGCCCAATTCGTTCGCCGCCTGAGTGATGCTGCCGGTCTCCACAGTGCGGAGATAGGCAATATATTTACGAATACTCATTATAAATGCCCTCAATAATCAACAATACCTCAAAGATTCCATTTTGGAATGCGCATATAAAAATATATTCGCTTTTCAAAACTGCTTTTGGATTATACAATATCAACAAAGAAAATTCAATGCCTACACACGGGATTTTCCAAGCAGTACAAAATTGTCAGACAAAATGTCGAATCAACAAGGAGGAAAACAGACATGATCCATTATTCCTGCATCGGTGCTACCGGTTATGTTTGCGGCGAAGTGCTCCGCATGATGGTCAACCACCACGAGGGAGAGCTTGTCAACGTGCTCGATACCTACGGTGTCGGCGATGCCATCTCTACGCATCATCCCGCTCTGCGCGGCTTCTATGATCAGGTCATCATGGACCTCACGGAGGAGAACGTCCGCGAGACCGCGAAGAAGAGCGATGTTATCATGATCCAGGTCCCCTCTGGCGACGTGGCCAAGTGGGCGGAGATCGTGCTCGCTGAGGACTGCGCCATCATCGATATCGGCGCTGACATCCGCTTCCGCGATGTCGACGTCTGGGAGAAGTGGTACGGCCAGAAGCACCCCGACGCCAAGATGACCCACGACGCTGTTTACTGCATCCCTGAGGTCATGCGCGACCTTGCCAAGGGCAAGAAGCTCATCGCCAACCCCGGCTGCTATCCCACTGCTTCCACCCTCGGCCTCCAGCCCATGCTCAAGGCCGGTCACATCGTTGACAACACCATCGTCATTGATGCCAAGAGCGGCTACACCGGCGCAGGCCGCCGTCCCGCCCTCAACAAGCTCCTCACTGAGGCGGAGAACAACTTCTGCGCTTACGCCCTCGGCGGCGGCCACCGCCACACGCCCGAGATCGAGCAGAACATCGCCTACATCACCGGCAAGGATCTGATGAAGCCCGAGACCTGGCAGTACATCAACTTCCAGCCGCACCTCCTGCCCCAGGTCCGCGGCATCGAGGTCACCATCTACGCAACTTGCGACAAGGACTTCACCAACGAGGAAGTTTACGAGCTCTACAAGGACTTCTACAAGGATGAGCCCTTCGTCAAGGTCTTCCCGGCGAGCCTGCCCGTTCAGACCAAGTGGGTCTACGGCACGAACTTCTGCGAGATGACCCCGACCTTCGACGCGCGTACCCACCGCCTGATCGTCTCCTCCGTGATCGACAACATCGGCAAGGGCGCAGCCGGCCAGGCCATCCAGAACATGAACCTCATCATGGGCCTGCCCGAGACCACCGGCCTCATGATGCCCCCGATGTATCCGTAATTTTTCGGTTCGACGAGTTTCGACCCGATTTAGGCAAGAATGCTGTTAAACTAACGTTAAGAGAGGAGATCCCCCCACATGTCCAATCTGAAAAAGATCGAGGGCGGCGTTACCACGCCGCAGGGCTTCACCGCCGGCGCGGTCTACACCGCCATCAAAAAGCGCGAGAACAAGAAGCCCGACGTCGCTGTTCTCTACTCCGACCTGCCCTGCTCCTGCGCGGCCTGCTTCACCACGAACAAGTTCTGCGCCGCTCCGGTCATCCTTGACCGCGAGATCCTGAAAAAGGGCAAGGCCCGCGCCGTCGTCATCAACTCCGGCAATGCCAACGCCGCCACCGGCAAGCAGGGCATTGAAGACGCCCGCACCGTTGAGCGCGAGGCGGAAAAGCTGCTCGGCCTCGGCGAGGACGAAGTGTTCGTCTGCTCCACCGGCGTCATCGGCCAGAGACTTCCGGTCGACAAGGTGCTTCAGGGCATCCGCGAGATCATTCCCGCAAAGCTTGCCAAGGAGAACGGCTCCGAGGCTGCCTACGCCATCATGACCACCGATACCGTCCGCAAGGAGTGCGCCTATGAGCTGCAGCTCTCCACCGGCACCGTGAAGATCGGCGCGATGGCCAAGGGCTCTGGCATGATCCACCCCAATATGGCGACGATGCTCGTCTACGTGACGACCGACGCCAAGGTGGATCCCGCAGACCTGCAGAAGATGCTCTCCGCGGCTGTGGATAAGAGCTTCAACATGTGCACCGTCGACGGCGACACCTCCACGAACGACTCGATCTTCCTGCTCGCCAACGGCGCTTCCGGCGTTGAGATCAAGACCGAAGAAGACAAGAAGGCGATGGCCGACCTCGTGCTCGCCATCTGCACCGATATGGCCCGCCGCGTCGCTTCCGACGGTGAAGGCGCGACCCACCTCATCGAGGTCGAGGCCTACGGTCTGCCCACCGAGCACGACGCGCGCCTGGTCGCCAAGTCCATCGCGGGCTCCATGCTCTTCAAGGCTGCCGTCTTCGGCCGCGACGCCAACTGGGGTCGCATCATGGCCGCTGCCGGTTACTCGGGCGCTGACGTTGACCCGACCCGTGCTGACTGCATCATCAAGAGCGCTGCCGGCGAAGTGCAGGTCATGAAGGACGGCTTCGGCGCGGACTTCAGCGAAGAGCTCGCCAAGAAGGTCCTCACCGAGCATGACATTACCGTCATCGTCCGCTTCTATCAGGGCGACGGCGAGGCCAAGGCCTGGGGCTGCGACCTCACTTACGATTACGTCAAGATCAACGGCGACTACCGCACCTAATTTTTGAAGGAGGCTCCACCATGAGCGATATCGCAAACAAGGTCGAAACTCTGATGGAGGCAATGCCTTACCTTCAGAAGTATCAGGGTAAGATCATCGTCATCAAGTACGGCGGCAACGCCATGATCAACGAAGAACTCAAGGACGCCGTCATGCACGACGTGGTGCTGCTCAAGCTCCTCGGCATGAAGCCCGTGCTCAGCCACGGCGGCGGCCCCGGCATCAACAAGATGCTCGAAAAGCTCGACATCCCCGTCGAGTTCATCGAGGGCCTGCGCTACACCTCCGCCGACATCATGCGTGTTGTCGAGATGGTGCTCGTCGGCCAGGTGAACACCGAGCTCGTCGGCTTTATCAACAAGCTCGGCGGCAAGGCGGTCGGTCTTTCCGGCGTCAGCGGTGACATCTATCACTGCCACCAGCGCGACGAGGTCCACGGCTACGTGGGCGACATCGACTATGTCGATCCCAAGCCCATCTTCGCCATGCTCGACGCGGGTTACATCCCCGTCATCGCCCCCGTTGGCACCGACGGTCAGGGCCACACCTTCAACATCAACGGCGATACCGCCGCGGGCAAGCTCGCTTCCGCGCTGGGCGCTGAAAAGCTCGTGATCCTCACCGATATCGAGGGCCTGTGCAACGACATCAAGATCCGCGACGTCATCAGCTATCTGAACATCGAGGATGTCAAGGCGCTCAAGGACAAGGGCACGATCGCCGGCGGCATGATCCCGAAGGTCGACTGCTGCGTGCAGGCCATCGAAGAGGGCGTGACGAGCGTCAACATCATCGACGGCCGCAAGCCGCACTCCGTGCTCTACGAGGCCTTCACGAACGAGGGCACCGGCACGACGATCGGCACCGCACAGCCGAGCGTCGGCATCAAATGGTAAAACATACACCCAACTTTTATTATAGGAGGACATAATAATGATCGAAAAGTTCAAGACCAACGCCGAAGTCATCGAGAACGGCGACAAGTACCTCTATGGCAACCACGTCCGTATGCCCCTTTCCATCGAGCGCGGCGAAGGCGCTTACGTCTTCGATAAGGACGGCAACAAGTACCTCGACTTCATCGGCGGTATCGCCGTCAACGGTCTCGGTCACTGCCATCCCGCGATCGTGAAGTGCCTCGAAGAGCGCGCCCACACGATCCTGCACTGCTCCAACTACTTCTACAATGAGCCCGCCGTCCAGACCGCGAAGCTCATCGTCGAGAACAGCTGCTTCGACAAGGTGCTGTTCGCCAACTCCGGCGCTGAGGCCAACGAAGGCCAGATCAAGCTCGCCCGCAAGTACGCCAAGGATCACGGCCATCCCGAGCGCTTCGTCGTCATCACGATGAAGAACTCCTTCCACGGCCGCACCCTCGCGACCTGCACGGCCACCGGCCAGTATGCGGTGCACCGCTACTTCGAGCCCCTGCCCTCCGGCTTCCGCTATGCTGAGTTCAACAACCTCCAGTCCGTCAAGGACATCATGGACGAGTACGTCTGCGCCATCCTGACCGAGCCTGTCCAGGGCGAGGGCGGCGTGCGTCCCGCTTCCCAGGAATTCCTGCAGGGCCTGCGTGACCTGTGCGATGAGAAGGGCATCCTCCTCATGTTCGACGAGGTCCAGGTCGGCTCCGGCCGTACCGGCAAGCTCTTCGCGCATCAGAACTACGGCGTTGAGCCCGATACCTGCTCCATGGCCAAGGCTCTCGGCTCCGGCGTGCCCATTGGCGCTGTCTGCGCCCGCGGCGAGGCTGCCAAGACCCTGACGCCCGGCACCCACGGCTCCACCTTCGCCGGCGGTCCTCTCGCCTGCGCGCTCGCTGCCACCACGCTCGACGTGATGATCAACGACGGCGTCATCGAGAACTCCCGCAAGATGGGCGAGTACTTCCGTGACCAGATGCACAAGGTCATCGAGAAGAACCACCCCGACGCGGTCAACGAGATCCGCGGCCTCGGCCTGATCGACGGTATCCAGCTCAACAAGCCCTCCGGTCAGCCCGTCGTCGACCTGTGCTTCAAGGACAGCAAGGTTCTCATCAACAACACCAACGGCAACGTCCTGCGCTTTGTCCCGCCGCTGATCGTCAATGAAGAGGAGATCGACATTGTCATCAAGGCTGTTGATGAGGCCATGACCAAGCTCGGCTGGTAATTATCTCGGATACTACCTCGCGTTTCTTGCCTGCGAGGCCGGCGGCACGGGTTCCCTTCCCGTGCCATGCCGGAAGTATACATGACCTCATCCCCGGCCTGCCGATGGGGGATCGGCGGGCCGGGGAGAGAGGTATTTTCTGCATTTTACAAGCAGCATTTCACCCCTTGTGTTGTGCCAGTGTAAAATCCAAAAGGAGGAGTGCGATCCAAAACCTGCATCGGTAGATACCACGAGAATTGAAGAAGGAAAGAGCATTACCGTAAAACTGCGTTCACCATTCAAAAACACTTGCTATCGCTATGGAATCATGCTAAAATGAATGCATAGATATCCATGCAAGTAGCGAAGCGACCCCCAAAATTTCGAAAGGTTGGTAACACTATGAGTAAGGAAAAAAGAATGCCCAAACTGTGGGAAGCCCTGTTGACGCTGGCGATCCTGATCGCGGCACTCGCGGTCGGTATCATCATCTTCGGTGTTGACCCGCACGTACCCATGTTTGTCGGCGTAATGGCTGCCGCAATCATGGCACTGCATCTCGGTTATAAGTGGGATGAAGTTGAAAAGTCCATGATGGACGGCATCTACAAAGCATTGCAGTCCATCTGCATCCTGATCATCGTCGGTATCCTGATCGGCGTATGGATCAACGCGGGCGTTGTGCCTACGATGATCTACTACGGCCTGAAAGTCCTCAAGCCCGCGATTTTCTTCATCGCGTGCGTTCTCATTTGCTCCATCACCTCTCTTGCCACCGGTACGTCCTGGGGCACGATGGGCACGATGGGCGTTGCCCTGATGGGCATTGGCTTCGGCCTTGGCATGAGCCCCGGCATGACTGCCGGTGCCGTCCTCTCCGGCGCCTACTTCGGCGATAAGATGAGCCCGCTGTCCGATACGACGAACCTCGCTCCCGCCATGGCCGGTACGGACGTTATCACCCACGTCAAGGCCATGATCCTGCCCACCGGCATCACCTACGCCATCACCCTGATCTTCTTCGGCGTTCTCGGTGTGATGCAGTATCACGGCGGCGATGCGGATATGTCCCGCGTGATCGAGTTCTCCAACGCGCTGAACGCCGCGGAGGGCGGTATCTTCAACATCAACCCGTTGCTGCTCCTGCCTCCGGTCGTCGTTATCGTGGCAGTTGCCCTGAAGGTTCCCGCGATCCCCGGCATCACCCTCGGCATTGTTGCCGGTGTCATCCTGGGCCTCATCTTCCAGCCCGGTGCCTGCACGCTTGGTACCATCTTCGATTATGGTAAGAACGGCTACTACTTCTCCGACGAAGCGCTCGCCATGTTCGAAGCCAGTCTTTCTCCTGAAACGAGCTACACCATGACGAGACTGCTGGAAAGCGGCGGTATCATGGGTATGATGTCCTCCGTCTCCATGACGATCATCGCCATGATGTTCGGCGGTATCATGGAGGAGACCCACCAGCTCGAGGTCATCGTCAACTCCCTCAAGAAGTTTGCCAAGGGCCCTGCGGCTCTCGTTGGCCTGACCGAAGTGACCTGCGTTCTCTCCAACGCCACCATGCCCGAGCAGTACATCTCCATCGTGGTTCCCGGCCGTATGTATGCCGAGGAGTATCACAAGATGGGCGTGCACCCGGCAGTTCTGTCCTCTGCCCTTGAAGGTGCCGGTACCGTTACCTCCGCTCTGATCCCCTGGAACACCTGCGGTGTGTTCATTAAGGACACCCTGAACATCGCTCCTTGGGGCGCCGGCGGTTACGGTCCCTGGGCCATCTTCAACTGGCTGATGCCCATCATCAACTGGCTGTGCGTGCTGATCGGCTGGACGCTCAAGGATCTTGCGGGCAAGCCCTTCAAGAAGAGCAAGAAAGTCGCGCAGTAAATCAGTTAGCGACCCAACAGAAAGGTCCCTACCTAAAGGAATTAAAAAATCATGACAATGAATCGGAATCAATATCCCTGTGTGGAATTCGATCTCGATAAATTGGCAGCGAATCTGGCAGCGCTCGTAGAGCGCTGCCATGATTCGCTCATCGAGGTCGCGGGCGTCGTCAAGGCTGTGTCGTCGCTGCCGGAGATCGTGCGCGTTTATGAAGAGAGCGGCGTGAAGTTCATCGCCACGTCCCGCATCAGCCAGATGCGCGCGATCCGCGAGGCGGGTATCTGCAAAAAGCCGCTGATGCTCATTCGTATCCCGATGCTCTCCGAGCTCCCCGACGTGGTGGAGCTGTGTGACATCAGCCTGCAGAGTGATATTATCGTGCTGCGTGCGCTGAACGAAGAGGCCAAAAAGCAGGGCAAGGTGCACGAGGTCATCCTGATGATGGATCTCGGCGACCTGCGCGAAGGCTTTTGGAACGAGGAGGATGCGCTTGATGCCGCGCTCGAGATCGAGCATGAGCTCAAGAACCTGCGCCTTGCGGGCGTGGGCGTCAATTTGAGCTGCTACGGCTCTGTCACGCCGAATAAGCGCAACATGCAGGGCCTTGTCAGCCTCGCGTCCGACATTGAGCGCGAGATCGGCCGCAAGCTTGACTACATCAGCGGCGGCGCGTCGACATCCGCCTACATGGCGATGAACGGCACGATGCCCTACCGCATCAACCTGCTGCGCCTTGGCGACATCGGGCTTCGCGGCGAGACGGACAACTTCGCTCCCGACTTTTTGGAAACGGGCGTCATGACGATCAAGGCTGAGGTCATCGAGTGCCGCGACAAGCCGAGCTTTCCGGTCGGCGAGTTGAGCGTGAACGCCTTCGGCGAGGTTGGCCACTACGAGGATCGCGGCATCCGCCGCCGTGCGCTTGTCGCGATGGGCCGCGTGGATTACGGTAACTGCTTCGATCTTGTCCCGCACATGGAGGGCATCGAGGTCATCGGCGCGTCGTCTGACCACACGATTCTCGACGTCGAGGCCGTGAAGGACAAGGTCCATGTGGGCGATGTGCTGGAGTTCGGCATCAAGGCCTACGGGCCGATGGCGTATCTCACCAGCAGCGACGGCGTTCACATGGTGTTCAAGGGCGGAAAGCAAAACGCCTGATCGAAAAGAGAAAAAGAGAGAGGAAAACGGTATGCCGACGGTGAGCGAGTTTTGGGACGGCCGTGCGCAGAATTACGACGCGCAAGTCGGCACCCACTACGCGGAGGCCTATGAAAAGACAGCCGCGTGTTTCAAAAAATATCTCAAGCCGACGGATACCGTGCTGGACTTTGCCTGCGGGACGGGGATCGTGACGTTTGCGGTCGCGCCCTCGGTGCAGTCTGTGCGCGCGATCGACGTATCCGGTGAAATGGTGCGCCGCGCGCAGGAAAAAGTCAAAGCGCAGGTCGTGGAGAACGTGACCGTCACGCAGACGGATCTGTTCGACGGCTGCCTTGCAGAGGGATCTTTCAATGCGGTGCTGGCCTGCAATGTGCTGCTCTACATCGAAGATCGGAGCGCGGCGCTTGCGCGCATCCGCGCGCTCTTGAAGCCGCAGGGAACGCTGCTGCTGGTATCGGACTGTCTGGGAGAGGGGCTCACGCGCGAGCGAGTGCGCAAGTGGTTCGAATACAAGACCGGCAAACGCCCCTACGTTGCATTTGACACGATGCGCTCGCTCGAGCGGTCGGTCGCCGACGCGGGGTTCGCGGTGCTGGAGCGGGAGAATCTCTTTCCCGCGCCGCCGAATTTGTTCCTTGCGGCGAAAAAGGTATAAATGCCCAAAATGTAAAGACCCCGCACACCGTTTTGAAACGGTGTGCGGGGTTTCTTTATTGCTTTTGCCTGCGGGAAATTTTGTCGAGCAGCTTTCCGCCATAGCGGAACGTCAGCTCGCCGATCAGAAGACCCAGCAGCGCTGCGACAAACACGTCGCTCGGGAAGTGGACGTACAGGTACAGCCGCGACAGGGCGATGAGCACCGCGAGCGGAATGGCAACATAGCCGAAACGCCGGTCGGTCTTTGCCAAAATCGTTGCGGCGATCGTCGAGGACAGCGTGTGTCCCGAGGGGAACGAGTAGTCCGTCGGCGTGGCGATCAAAAGCTGCACGGAGGGATCGAGCCAGCAGGGCCGCGAGCGCGCGACAAGATGCTTGAGCGCAACGTTTCCAACGAGAAGTCCCGCGAGCAGACCCATCAGCACGAGCGCGCCCTGACGGCGGTATTTTTTCGTGCACAGCAGGAGAACGCCTGCGAGGATCCAGATGATGCCGGCGTTGCCGAGCATCGTGAGCTTTGGGACCACGGCGTCGAGAAACGGGCAGGAGATGTTGTTCTGGATCCAGTGAAGAATGCTCCAGTCGAGCGCCATGGACGTGCAGCTCCTTTCTGATATTATTTGTGCAGCAGCGGGGAGAGCGGCTTGTAGATGAGGAAGCACAGCGCCACATCGATCATGCCTTTGACAAAGGTGAACGGCATATTGAAGACCATCAGGCACTCAAGAAGGCCGTTGGTCGAGGGACGGATGGCCTGATACATGCCGATGATGGCTTCAAGCGGCAGGTGATAGCACACAACGTAGGCGGGGTAGACCACAAAGTAGTTGAGGGGCACAGACAGCACCGCCATCAGCAGCGCGCCGACGAGAGCGCCGATAAGCGCGTTCTTGCGGGACTTTTTCTTCTGATAGATGAAGCCCGCGGTGAAGGAAAACACGCTGCCCATGATGAAGTTGAAAAGCTCGCCGACGTACGCGGACGACGTGCCGTGCAGCACGGAGAACAGCACGTTCTTGAGCAGCGTGACGATCACGCCGTAGATGGGGCCGAGCGAGAACGCTGCCAGAAGCTCTGGAAGGTCAGAGATATCGAGCTTGACGAACGCGGGGATGAGCGCGGGGATCGGGAACTCGATGAACATCAGCAAAAATGCGACGGTCGAGAGCATGGCGGTCACCGTGAGCTTGTGGGTGCGGCTGACCGCACGGGGGGTGGAGATGGCGCTGGCATTGGATTCGGACATAAAAATACACTCCTTTTTGTCATTTCCCCTGAAAGAACAAGTCTTCCAAGGTGCATGACGCAAAAGAGCGTGAAAATTGCGTGGTAGATCGCGCAGCACATCTTCTCTCATCCGGACTTTGACCGTCGGTACCGGAATTTCACCGGTTCGTGCGATAAAAAAATACCGCTTGCGGACTGTAACCGCCGGTGGGGAGTTTCACCCCGCCTCGAAGACAAGTGATTCAGTTGATAGCTTGAGTATACGACAAATTTTCGGTTTGTCAAGAGGGAAAATGCTTTACAAAGACGAACGAATGTTCTATAATGGCAAAGAGAGAGGAGGCGATGTCCATGCGGGGGAGACCCTGTTCCTGCGCATTCACCGGCCACCGGCCGGGGAAGCTGCCGTGGGGAGAAGATGAAAGCGACCTTCGCTGTATCGCCCTCAAGGCGAAGCTGCGCGCCGCGGTGGAGAGCGCCATCCACGAGGGGATGGAACATTTCATCTGCGGTATGGCCGAGGGCTGTGACCTCTACTTTGCCGAAACCGTGCTGGCGCTGAAAAGCACATACCCGCACATCACGCTCGAGGCGGCCATCCCGTGTCCCTCGCAGGCGGACGGCTGGGGCGAAGCGCAAAAATCCCGCTACCGCAACATTTTAGCTCGCTGCGACTATGAGACCATGGTGCAGCAGAGCTACACGCCGGGCTGCATGCAGCGGCGCAACCGCTACATGGTCGACCATGCGAGCCTGCTGATCGCCGTGAACGACGGCGCGCGCGGCGGGACGCGTTCGACGATCGAATACGCCTTCAAGCGCGGTGTGAACGTGCTGGACATCCCACTGGACTGAAAAAGGAGACGCCTATGCCCTTTGACTTCAAGAAAGAATACAGGGAATTTTACCTGCCGAAGGCAAAGCCGGAGATCGTGACCGTGCCGTGCGCAAACTATATCGCCGTGCGCGGGCGGGGTGACCCAAACGAGGAAAATGGCGCGTATCAGCGCGCCATCGGCGTACTTTACGCCGTGGCCTACACGCTCAAGATGAGCAAGCGCGCGGGACACGAGATCGACAGCTTTTTCGACTATGTCGTGCCGCCGCTCGAGGGCTTCTGGCAGATGCCGGACACGGAGACGGTCGACTATGGGCGAAAATCGGATTTTCGCTGGATCTCTGTCCTGCGCCTGCCGGATTTCGTTACGAAAGCGGACTTCGACTGGGCGGTCGAGGCGGCAGCAAAGAAGAAAAAGCTCGACTGCTCGAAAGCGGAATTTCTGGCCGTCGACGAGGGGCTCTGCGTGCAGATCCTGCACCTCGGCTCATTCGACGATGAGCTGGAGTCCGTTGCGAAGATGGACGCATTTCTGCGCGAAAACGGGTATGAAAACGACCTGAACGACGTCCGCCTGCACCACGAGATCTATCTCTCCGACCCGCGCCGTGTCGCGGCGGAAAAGCGGAAGACCGTTCTCCGCCACCCCATCAAAAAGGCTTGAAAAAAGAAAAGAGTGCTCCCGCCTTGGCGGGAACACTCTTTTTTATGCATAAAGATCAAATGTCGAACACGCCCATCACGGCGATGCCGATGACGACGAGCAGGATCATCGCGTAGTGCTTCCACGAGAGCTTTTCCTTCAGGAAGAGGCGGCTCCACAGCACGCTAGCCGCGCAGTAGGAGCTGATGATCGGCGCGGACATCGCAAGGTGCGATGTGTCCGCGATGGCATAGATATAGGCAAACTGACCGGCCGTTTCGCAGATGGCGCCGATGTACTTCGGCGCTTCTCGCTTGGGCAGCAGGCGATCCTTCTTGATGAAGACCACGTAGATGAAGCACAGCACCGCGGCAAACAGGAACGTCAGCTCGTAGGCGCAGTTTGCGCTGCCCTCGTCCAGCGTTTCGAGCACGCGGTTGTCGGCAAAGGTGCCGGCGGCGTCGAGCAGGCAGTAGGCCGCGGGCAGGGCGAGGGCCAGGAAGCTCTTGGAATACTTGCGGTTGCCCTCCACCTGACGGGCGGCGCGCAGCTCGGGGTCCTCCGTGGCATCCACCACACCGAGGCCGATCGCGCCCACGCAGACGAGGACGATCGCGCCGAGGGCGAGCGGGGAATAGTCCTCACCGCCGACGAACAGCAGCGTCATCACGGCGACGAGCGCACCCGACGAGTTGCAGATCGGCGACGAGACGGACAGCTCAATGTAGCGGAGGCCGAGATAGCCGAGCGTCATCGAGCCGATGTACAGCAGCGACACGGGCAGATAGGTCCAGATAATGGACCAGCTGATCTCCGTGCCGCCGACGAAAATTTCGAACGCGGCGTGAAGACCCATCACGGTACCGACGGCAATGACCATCTTGAGGTGGGCGAGATGATCGTCCTCCCCCTGACAGCCGATCTTGGAAAACAGGTCGCTGCCGCTCCAGCAGAGCAGCGCGATCAGAGAAAGCCAGAACCACATATTGAATTGTTAAACTCCTTTGTACTGTTAGATTTTTTATGTCAGATGGAAAAACAAACAGTACGCGGGGGCGGACGGCGGCGAAAATGCCGGTTGGTTGCGGGTGTTCTACGGATGAGCATAAAAAAGCGGTATCCTTTACGGAAGGGGAAATTTTCGTTACGGCAGGGTGATGAGTCCGGCGTCGAGCATCTTTTGCAGCGACAGCAGCACGCCAAGCTTGGCGTGGTACCAGGTGAGACCGCCTTGATAGTAGACGGCGTAGGGCTCGCGCACGGGACCGTCGGCGGAGAGCTCAATGGAGCTGCCCTGCACGAACGCGCCCGCCGCCATGATGACGTCGGAGTCGTAGCCGGGCATCGGCGCGGGGACAGGGTCGACATAGCTGTCGACCGCGGCGGCGGACTGGATGCCCTTGCAGAAGGCGACCATGCCCTCAGGTGAGCCAAGCTCGACGCACTGGATGATGTCGTGGCGCGCCTCTTTCGAGGAGGGGACGACCGTGAAGCCGAGCTTTTCATAGCACGCGGCGACGAACACCGCACCCTTGACAGCGCCGGAGACGACGCTGGGGGCGAGGAAGAAGCCCTGATACAGCGCAGGCATCAATCCGAGGTTTGCGCCGACCTCCTGCCCAAGTCCGGGGGCGGAAAGGCGGTAGGCGCAGCGGTCGATGCACTTCTGCGTGCCGCAGATGTAGCC
>OMGK01000410.1_pt1 | contig 30962 bp, 30 predicted proteins | sample 1645881 | NCBI WGS metagenome assembly OMGK01 (sample SAMN00849303, study PRJEB25192) | human gut metagenome
GACATGCGCAAGATGCTGACCAACAGCAGGACTTGATCCAAATGAAAGAATCAGATTTCGCAATTTGATCAGTGAAATTTCAGAAGACAGACTGGTGTTATTATCTACACATATCGTTTCAGACATCGAGTATATTGCAAATGAAATCTGGTTGATGAAAGACGGAAAAATTCTGCACAAAGGAAGCATTGACGAATTGATAAATTCTATGTCGGAGACAGTATGGGAATGTCTTGTACCTAAAAATATGGTTCCGAATTTTATGGAAAAATATAAAATTTCTAATATGAAATCAGAAACGAATCAGGTTATGTTGCGAATCATTTCTTACGAAAAACCGGTTGAGAATGCAATGCGTGTAGAAGCGTCATTGGAAGATGTATTTTTATATTATTTTGGAGAGAAAGCAGGTGATGAAAATGCTGCGTTATGAAATAAAAAAAGTGTTTTCTAAATCAAAAAATAGAATGGCTGTTATTGTATTATTTGTAATACTTGTGATAACCAGTGTTTTAACGATTAACAGGGTGGAATATGTTGATGAAAAAGGAAATCATTCCGTTGGAATTTCGGCTGCAAGAGATTTAAGAGAAGCGAAAAATGAATGGAAAGGTTACCTGACGGAAGATACTTTAAGTAAGGCTCTTGAAGAAAACAGGACAATTAACAGTTCGAAAGAGGCATTGTCGGACGATATTACAGAACAAAATAAGGCATATGCGAAAAAGCAGGGCATAGCGGGCATTATGGATGTCATTATTTATGCATTCAGCGACTACAGAGATTATAATTATTATGCTGCGGATCATGTTTCGGATGATGAAGTTGGAACAATCTATGAAAGAAGGATTTCTACTTTAAAAGAATGGCTTGATTCTGGAAAAGAAACATTTACGCAGGTAGAAAAAGATTTTATGATCCAGAAATATGAAGAACTGAAAACACCTTTTTACTATGAATATATGGACGGTTGGGCTGCATTACTGCAAAATATATCAACATTTATTCTGATGCTGGCTTTAGTAATCGGTTTTCTGGTATCCGGGATATTTTCGGATGAATTTCAGTCAAAAGCAGATTCCATTTTTTTCTCTGCACGATTTGGAAGAAGCAGGGGGATTTCCGCAAAGGTAGGAGCAGGTTTTTGTATTACTACGGGATTTTATCTGATGTTTGTATTTCTATATACGTTTATTGTACTTTTTGTATTAGGTGCAGGAGGTGCAAACTGCCCAATCCAGTTAGATTTATGGAGAAGTGTTTATAATATTACTTTTTTACAGGCATACCTTTTTATTGTTTTGGGTGGATATATAGGAACTGTATTTGCCGCTACACTTGCAATGATTGTATCAGCACTCACACACTCTACTCCAACTGCGGTTATTGTACCATTCATTGTGTTATGTGCGTTTCCATTTTTAAGTAAAATTATTACATTGCCTGGATTATGCTCGTTCTTCCCAGACCAGTTATTAGAAATTTATTTAGATATCAAAGAAGCTGGACTTATAACATTGGGAAGTAAAGTAACTACAATAGCAACCGTTATTGTTCCTGTATATGCGGTGATATGCTTGATTTTTCAACCTATACTGTACAGGGTATACCAAAAGGTGGAGATAAAATAAGTGAAACGAGCTGCCAAACGAAGAAAATCCAAAGAAAAAAGACTGTTTATCCTGTTATTTATAGCAATATTATGTGTGGTGGTGGGAAAGATTCCTCATTCATCTTTTACTGTACCCTTTCATAGCAACACGATACATCATATAGCCAGTGAAGATAATGGCTGGAATCTGATTCTTGTAAATCGTGATAATTATATTCCTGCTGATTATAAAGTACAGCTTACAGAATTATCAAATGGTAAAAAGGTTGATTCCAGAATTTACCCAGAGTTGCAGGAAATGTTCGATGACGCAAGAGCACAAGGGTATAGTTTATTTGTCAGAGAGGGATATAGGACACAGGAAGAACAGCAACAACTAATGGACGAAAAAATAGAAGCATATGAAAATGAGGGGAAATCAAAGTCAGAAGCAAAAAAACTTGCAGAGCAATGGGTGGCGATTCCCGGAACAAGTGAACATCAGCTTGGCATTGCAGTCGATATAAATGCAGATACTACAAAAAGTTCAAGTGATGATGTTTATAATTGGCTTGCGGAAAATGCTCATACATATGGGTTTATAAAGCGTTATCCCTCAAATAAGACAGATATAACAGGTGTTATAAATGAACCTTGGCATTACAGATATGTCGGGAAAGAAGCTGCATCGAAAATATATTCTCAAGGAATTTGCTTAGAAGAATATATAGATACGCTTGGATATACCGATTCAGGACATTAAATTACTTGTAATTGCTCCGACGAATAATGTTTTAGGCGGAAGTTTATGAATAACAAACTAAGGAGGGAAGATTATAGCTAAATTATTATTACTTTCCCTTGAGGAAAATGAGGATGAACTATTAAATGCAGTTATGTCAGTTTTGGATGGTTTTGAAAATAAAACGCAGATGTTAAAAGAGAATTTTTGCACAAAATTAGTTTTTGAAGGAATGGAAATAGATGTTTCAAAACGAATGATATATCGAGAAAATAAAGAAGTTAAGGCTACATGTGTAGAATTTCAAATTCTGCATTTATTAGCAAGAAATCCAGGCAGAGTATTTAGTAAGGAACAGATATATGACATTGTGTGGAAAGAACCCTATGTCGGTGATTACAACATTGTTATGAGCCATATTAGAAATATTAGAGAAAAGATTGAGGATGATCCCCAAAATCCCGTCTATATACAGACATGGGGATATGCCGGAAAAAACACAGCGCATCATGGGCTTATATAATGTTGAAGAGAAGGAAGCTGTCAAAATGATGGCAGACACAGATAAAAGACGTATGACAAATTATAACTTTTACACGGAGCAGAAATGGGGGAAAGCCAGTAATTATACGTTGTGCCTAAACAGTTCATAGCTTAGATATGCCAGGTGTGAGAAGATAATTATGGAATGCAGTAAATAACCAGAAGTGATAATTATATGATGTGATATATCTGTAAAAACAGGAGGACAATAGGTAATGCTAGAAAAATACAGAAAATCAGCAACATAGTCTCTTCATTTTAGTGTGACTGGAGATGGTATCAGAGATTTTATTTCCAGTATTATTGCAGTTATATCAGTATTGGTAATATTAGTAGGAATTCTTTGTAATTTTTGCAGGTGTACTGGAACTAATCCAGAAACAGTTTATATTGTTTCAACATTAACAGCAGTAAGTCTTTGGAAAATATTGTTGGGATACCATCAGCATTGTGGTGGAAATAATGCGTACAGCTATCGCAATCTACTTTGCATACAGAATTAAATTATAAAATTTGCAAATGTTTATTGACTCTACAACCGATATAGAGTTTATGATATGCTCATATCAGATAAGAAAGAGGAAAATGCTATGGAAAAAAATCTTACAACTGGAAGTGTATTCAAAAATGTAATTTTGTTTTCCCTTCCATATCTGCTTTCCTATTTTTTGCAGACACTTTATGGAATGGCAGATTTGTTTATTATTGGGCAATATGATGGTGTAGCAAGCACAACTGCGGTATCTGTCGGTTCGCAGATCATGCATATGATTACTGTTATGATTGTAGGTCTTGCGATGGGAACAACAGTAAGTATTGCACAGGCAATTGGAGCTGATAATAAAAAACAGGCATCTAAGGCAGTTGGTAATACCATAGTTTTATTCATGGGAGTTGCTATCGTTGGAATGGCATTGCTGCTTATGCTGGTACACCCCATTGTATTAGTAATGTCTACCCCTGCGGAGGCTGTAAATGGTACGGTCACATATCTGACAATCTGTTTTATTGGTATTCCATTTATCACAGCGTATAACATCATCAGCGCTATTTTCAGAGGTATGGGAGACAGTAAAAGTCCGATGTATTTTATAGCCGTGGCATGTATTGCAAATATTGTATTGGATTATCTTTTTATGGGAGCACTTAAACTTGGTCCTGCGGGTGCTGCACTTGGAACGACTATTTCACAGGCTATCAGTGTGCTTGTATCAGTGATTGTTATTATAAAAAGAAAAAGTGTTGTGCTAAGTAAGAAAGATTTCAAACCTTATAGTGAGGTAATGGGGAAAATATTATATATCGGTATTCCAATTGCTGTGCAGGATGGCCTGATTCAGGTTGCTTTTATTGTGATAACGATTATTGCAAACCAGAGAGGATTAAACGATGCAGCGGCCGTCGGCATTGTAGAGAAAATTATAAGCTTTCTGTTTCTGGTTCCGTCTTCTATGTTATCAACTGTTTCAGCTCTTGGGGCACAGAATATCGGAGCAAATAAACCAGAAAGAGCAATTGCAACACTGCGGTATGCTGTGTTGATTGCAGTTGGATTCGGAATATTGGCAACTATTACAATTCAATTTACCGCCGGATTGATAGTCGCTTTATTTACCGATGGAAATACATCAGCTGGAGCAGATGTAATAAGGCTTGGCAGTCAGTATTTGCGAGGCTATATTTTTGACTGCATTTTTGCAGGTATTCATTTTAGCTTCAGCGGTTATTTCTGTGCTTGTGGAAAATCCGGATTGTCATTCTTACATAACATTCTGGCAATTGTACTGGTTCGTATTCCGGGAGTTTATCTGACATCAAGGCTATTTAAGACAACATTGTTTCCGATGGGACTTGCAACAGCAGCCGGTTCGTTGTTATCAGTTTTTATCTGTGTGATTGCATTTTATGTCATATACCATAAAGAACCGATAATGAATGGAGCGTGAAACAGGGAAAAAACCATAACGAATGGTATCTATGCCGAGGATGAAGTTCTGGCAGGAGTTCAGGATACACAAAGGAAAATATGATAATGTCGGAATCATATGGATTGATGCACTCCCAGATGTATCCACAGTAAATGATGGCTATCCAAATGCTCATGCAATGGTGCTTGGCAGTCTTATGGGACAGGGCGCAATGCAGATTGTTACGCAAATGAGGAACCCTGTGTTCAAACCAGATGAAATACTGTATGTCGGATTGCAGTCACTCCATGATTATTAAGAAGCATTTTTGAAAAAAACTGGTGTTAATTACAAAGTGCAGGATCAGGCATTTGTGACTGATGAGGAAATCAAAGCATTTATGACCCGGTTTGACCATATCCTTTTTCATAAAGTTTCTGTATATTTTTTGGGAGTTTATCAGGTAACATGGCATTTATAGAATCCTCGTTGCCATCTTTCATTGCTGTTTCATAATACCAGCATTTGAATTTTAATAGGGAGAGAGTTTTTTGAAGTTCCTGGATTTCAGTTTCAACAGCTGATTTTCTGGTTTCAAATAATTCTTTCCTTTTTTCGTAGCTGGAACTTCCTTCAGATACCCAGATAAAAAACTGCTTTATATCTTTAATCTCAAGACCAGATTTCTTCAGGCATTCAATAATGCGAAGAGCTTCCAATTCACTATCGCTGAAATAACGGATGTTTCCCTTACGTTCCAGATTAGGGAAAAAGCCTTCCTTGTCATAATACCTTAAGGTAGAAACAGGAAGATCAAACATTGCAGAGACCTGACCGATTGTATACATAAAAAACCTTCTTTCATAATTATGCTTGACCTAAAGCTAACTTTAGGTTGTATGATATTTATATCATATACTATTATTAGTGTATTTACAAGAAATTTTATATATGGAGGATGATAAATATGTTGAAAACAGAAGAATTAAAGCTGGTATCTGAATGGGATAAAACTTTTCCACAAAGTGAAAAAGTAGAACATAAGAAAGTGACATTTGTAAATCGTTATGGAATCACACTTGCCGCAGATTTGTACAAGCCGGAAAATAAATCTGGGAAATATCCTGCGATTGCCGTAAGTGGGCCATTTGGGGCAGTCAAAGAACAGTGTTCCGGATTATACGCACAGACGATGGCTGAAAAAGGATATCTTACCATTGCGTTTGATCCTTCTTTTACGGGGGAAAGTGGAGGCAATCCAAGATTAATGGCTTCTCCTGATATTAATACAGAAGATTTCATGTCTGCTGTTGATTTTCTTTCTGTTCGGGAAGATGTGGATCCAGATAAAATAGGAATCATTGGAATCTGCGGCTGGGGTGGAATGGCTCTTAACGCGGCTGCATTGGATACAAGAATAAAGGTAACCGTTGCTTCTACCATGTATGATATGACAAGGGTAAATGCGAATGGGTACTTTGATTCTGAGGATAGTGAAGAAGCACGTTATGCAAAGAAACAGTCATTGAATGCTCTCAGAACACAAGAATACCGTAAAGGCGAATATTCCAGAGGCGGCGGTTGTGTTCCACTTCCGGTTCCTGAAGATGCACCTTTCTTCGTAAAAGATTATAGTGAGTATTATAAAGGCAGATGTTATCATAAAAGGAGCCTGAATTCCAATGATGGCTGGAACAGTATTGGCTGCATGTCATTTATGAATCAGCCAATATTAAAGTACAGTAATGAGATCAGAAGTGCAGTCCTTATCGTTCACGGAGAAAAAGCGCATAGCTATTATTTTGGAAAAGATGCTTATGAAAATATGATTAAGGACAGCAAGTATACATCCAATAAAGAGCTGCTAACAATTCCGGGGGCTGTTCATACAGATCTTTACGATAATCTGGATGTGATCCCATTTGATAAAATCCAGAAATTTTTTGAAGAAAATGGGGTTGGTTAGTCATGACATTGAAAACAGAAAAAGGAGAAATTTAATTATGGCAAAAAAAGTACTAATTATATCTACAAGTCTTCGAGGAGGCAGCAATTCTGATATACTCGCAAAAGAGTGTGTAAAGGGAGCAAAAGAAGCGGGGCATGATGTGGAATACATTTCATTGAAAGGCAAAGAAATCAAATATTGTGTCGGTTGTCTTTCCTGTCAGAAGACAGGAATGTGTGTACTAAAGGATGATGTTGCAGATATTATGGCAAAGGTAAAGGATGCGGAGGTCATTGTCTATGCAACACCAATTTATTATTATGAGATGTGCGGACAGATGAAAACACTTCTTGATAGATTGAATCCTTTGTATTCGACAGATTATTCATTCAGAGATATTTATATGATTGCAACTGCCGCTGAGAATGATGAAAGTGCATTTGAAAAAGCCTACAATGGTCTGCAAGGCTGGGTAGACTGTTTTGAAAAGGCTTCATTAAAAGGTATAGTCTGTGGCGGTGGAATTGATGCTGCCAATACAGCTGCTGGTCATGTGGATGTGATGAAGAAAGCATATGAATTTGGAAAGGAATTATAAGGATGAAAAGAGTACTATTACTTAGTCTTTGCGTGTTAGTTTTATCTGGGGTTGTAGGATGCAGAGAAAAAAGAAGTGTTTCATTTGAAAATGATATATCTGAAGAAATAATAGACAATAGTACTGAATCTAAAATTTCAGCTGGAGAATTAGAAAAAACAGAAATTACTGACAAATCGGCAATGGATGGTGAGAAAGAATATATGAAGTTATATTTTAATGATACTGAAATTCCAGTTATATGGGAAGATAATCAGACTGTACAAGAACTTATGGAAGAAGCTGGCAATGGAGATATCATAGTGCAGATGTCTATGTATAGCGACAATGAGCAGGTTGGTTTTCTGGAAAAAAGTTATACAAAAAATGATAAGCAGTTAACTACTCATAATGGAGATATAGTTCTATATAGTGGAGACAAAATAGTAGTGTTTTATGGATCCAATTCATGGGCATATACCAGACTGGGAAAAATGAATATTCCAGAAGGTGATGTAACAGAACTTTTGTCAAATGGAGATATCACTTTGAAAATAGTAATTGTAAAATAGTGAGTAAATAAGAATGTTTTTCTATTGCAAAGAAATCGATGACTTCCAGTTTATTGAACTGACGAAATAAAGAAAACTATATAAGAATAGTTAATGGGCAGGTAGTCTTACAACGTGACTGCCTGCTTTTGTGTTATCCTCGAGTTTGCCATAAAAGATTTTAATGTTTTATAGAAGTATCAAAGCAGCCAAGCCAGCAGATTAATTATGTAACATTTCCTGTTGATTAATCAAACCGAACGAACAGTCATGCGAAGCAGGACGAAAGAGCGCGATAGCACGGGTTCGTGAGTATAGGGGCAGGTAAAGAGTAAATTATGATATAATAGATGAAGTGAAAGAAACAGTTCATGCTTTAAGTTCTAATTTGCCTAAAATGAAGACAACAGACAGCCACAGTGTCCAAAAGATAAGGGAAGAGCAATTATGGAGATATTGGAGCATTTTAAGATGATTCAGCAAAAATAAAAAGAGTCTGATAAATAAGAATTATTGTATTTATAATTTGTAGTATTTTTTTACGTCATAAAGAAAGAAACAGCTATAACAGAAGACATTCGTTTAAAGAATGGTAGTCTGGACACCCAAATGGATATTGTAAAATAATTGAACATAGAACTTAAAATAAGCTACTTATCGTTAAATCAATCATTTGTTACAAAAATCAGAAGCATTTCAATCAGTTCACCATGTCATTTTCAGAGTTCGTAAACACTGGCATGACGATATAACAAAAGGGAAACAATAAGGGGAAGTTTACATGAGATAAATCCATGTTTATACTGTTTTATAGAATTTTTGATGGAATATTTATTTACGAGGAGGAAGCAAAGGGTGGATGAATTGAAGTGCAATAATTGTAAATATAAAACTAATGTATCCAATACAGAGGAAACAGGAACTGCAATATGTTCATATCCGCAAGGCGAATGGTTTGTTGTAAATGTTGAAGATAGCTGCCATTATATTCCTGAAAAAAAGGAGCTTACCTGTGGAGATTGTTCAAGACTGAATGAAGATACCGGCTGCTTTGCCTGCCAGGAAACGGATAGTGCAATGTATAATGGACATTTGTGTATTGGATTTATAGATAAAAGGGAAGAGGAATTCAACAGCATACTTATGTTTTGGAAGGTACAAGGTTTATATGACCGGGAAAAAATAAATAAATTACTAGATGATTTCGAACAGTCATATGACAGGCTTTTTAATCAGGAGTAATTAATTCTTTGTATGTAACTTCTTGTACTGTGAAGGATTTACTCCGGCTATTTCTTTAAAAACGCGGTTGAAGTGTGTGAGGTTGGAAAATCCGGTCAGTGTTGCAACCTCGGTGACATTCTTATCAGTTTCCTTGAATAAACGTTCTGCGTTCATTATGCGCGTGTGTTTTATATAGTCAACAACAGTACGGTTAGTATTTTTCTTAAATTCACGACAAAGATAGTAAGTACTTATATGAAACATATCTGCAAGAACATCAAGTGATATGTCATGTTCATAGTTGTTGTTGATATAGTTAATAATCTGCGTTGTTCTATTATGTCTTTCAATACCAATGGTGCTCTCTTTCATTTCAAGAACTATAATAATTATAAGATTCACAAGTGCTTCCATCTGTTCCTGCTTGTATGCTGAGGCTGAGTTCTGGGATTCAAGAAAATAGTACATAAGCCTTCTTAACATTTTTAATGATTCTGTATCAGACTTGTATACACAGTATGAGTCTGCAAGCTTCTGCCTCAGGGCATCTGATGAAATTATGTCCGGTCTGAAATAAAGTACAATCCTTGAAAATGTGCATCCTTGTTCACTGTAGGAACGATGCATAGTCTGAGGTGGGAATATAATACAATCACCAGCCTCGGTTTTATACAATTTATCGTCTATATAGTGATATCTTTCACCATTATCTAAAAAATACAATTCATAATAATCGTGATAGTGCGAACGTATCATATTATCGTTGACGCTGGCCGTATGTGCTGCAGCTATGGATTCACCAAGTGACATAAGGTTCTGTGCTACATCTATCATAATACTCCTCCATTCTTGCGCTGCTTCTTTGCGCATCTCAAGTTTGTGCAAAGCAATATTTATACATTTCACAACTGTATAGTTATATTTAATATATTATAAGTAGTATACAACTAAAAACTTGAAAGTGCAAGAAATGTAAAAAAACCAATTTATCCTGTCAATATCTGTATAGTTTTAATTATTGAATAGTTGTATAAATTAATTATAAACAAAACATAAACAAGAGATTATCAGATTACTGAAAGGAGATAAAAAATAATATGAGAATATGTTATAAGGCAGGAAATGTAACCTATAACACTAACTATTATTCGGTTATTACAGATTCAGTAGAAATAAGAATATGGTTTCTCACAGATGAAATAATCAGAATAAGAGCCGGCTTTGATGGAGACTGGGATGAAGCTTCATATAGTCTTGCTATGACAGCATGGGACTCAAGAACAGATGAGTTTTTAAAGGGCTATAGAAAAAGAGTTGAAGTGGCATACTCAGAGCTTGTGGATGGAGCTGACAAGGCAGTTATTTGCGGAAGTAAGCTTCGTATAGAAATTGAAAAGAATCCATTCCGTATATGTGTATATGATAAAGATGGAACATTATTACATGCAGATATTACAGATCTTGCATATAGAGAGGATTCAAATAAAAGGCGGATACATACAAGCCAGATAGAAGCGGATGACTACTTTTATGGCTTTGGTGAGAAAGGGGGAGATATTAATAAGGCTGAAAAGTATATGAATATGGCTCCTGGTGATGCAATGGGCTATAATCCTAAGGAAACAGATTCGTTGTATAAGCATATCCCATTTTATATAAAGCTTTCAGGCTCAACCCATAAGGCAGTTGGATATTTCTATCATACAACAGCAGAATGTGACTTTAATATGGGACGTGAAAAGAGAAATTACTGGCATCGTTACTCAAGCTTCAGATCAGATGCCGGAGATATAGATCTCTTTCTTATAGCAGGACCTTCAATAGGAGAAGTAATAAGCAGATATACAGATCTTACAGGCAAGTCAATACTTCTTCCAAAGGCAGCACTTGGATATCTTGGTTCTTCAATGTATTATCCAGAGCTTCCTAAGGATTGTGATGATGCGATACTTGAATTTATAGACACTACCAGAGAAGAAGGAATTCCTGTAGATGGTTTCCAGCTTTCATCAGGATATTGTGCAGTAGAGACAGAGCAGGGGATTAAAAGATGCAGCTTTACCTGGAATTATAAAAGATTCAAGAATCCAGAAGAATGGTTTGCAAAAATGAAGGAAAAGGGCATAGTTGTTTCACCTAATGTCAAACCTGGAATGCTCCTGGTTCATCCGTATCTGGAGGATATGAAGAAAAAGGATATGTTTGTATATGACAGCATAAAGGATGAACCCGGTAAAGGTACATGGTGGGGTGGAACTGGAATATTTGTAGATTTCACCAAAGAGCAGACAAGAGAATACTGGAAAGGATACCTGAAAGAGGGACTTATAAAGTATGGCTGTGAATCAGTATGGAATGATAACTGTGAATATGATTCTATGGTTGATAAGGATGCAAGAGTGTATTTTGAAGGTAAAGGAAGTACTATTGGTGAGCTAAAGCCGGTAATGAGTAATATCATGTGCCAGCTCTCTAATGAGGCAGTAACGGAATATAATGAGAATATAAGACCATTTTCAGTATGCCGTTCGGGACACGCAGGTATACAAAGATATGCACAGGTGTGGGCAGGCGATAATCTTACATGCTGGGATGCATTAAAGTATAACATAGCAACTATACTTGGCATGGGACTTTCTGGCGTTGCAAATCACGGCTGTGATGTAGGTGGATTCTATGGAGAGTCACCAGAGCCTGAGCTTTTTGTAAGATGGGTGCAGAATGGTGTGTTCATGCCAAGATTTTCAATACATTCAGTAAATACTGATAATACAGTTACGGAGCCATGGATGTATAGTGGCATGAAGGATTATATTAGAACTGCAATTAAACTCAGATATTCTATGTCTCCTTATCTTTATTCGCTTGAATACAGAGCACATAAGACAGGGCTTCCTATTATGCAGCCAATGTTTATGGTATTCCAGAACGATAGTAATACATATAATGAAGGCGTGGATTTTATGTGGGGCGATTCATTACTTGTAGCAAATGTTGTAGAAAAGGGTGCAGAGATAAGAGAGGTATATTTACCTGATACAGGAGATAAAAATATACGTTTTTATGATTATTATACCAGAAACGAATATGAAGGCGGCCAGACTATAAAAGTACCTGTGGATATAAGTTCAATTCCAATGTTTATAAAGAGTGGAGCTATTATTCCGATGGCTGGTAATGAGCTTAACAATCTTATGAATGATAAGGTTGATTCACTTCATATAATAATGGCACCTGATATAGATTCTTCATTCACTATATATGATGATGATGGAAAAACTAATGATTATAAGAATGGCAGCTACTTAAAAACTGATATTAGTGTTAAAGCTGGTGCAAAGACATATATCGATTTTGAATATGAAGGCAGTTATGAGAACACAGCAGAAACAATGGAACTTGATGTGATACATAGGGAGAAAGCACCATTCTATGTACAGCTTGATGGAAAGGAAGTGCCACATTTCCTTCATAGAAGAAAATATGAGGAGAGTGATATTGGATGGTATTACAGCCAGACTAAGAAATCAGTACAGGTAAAGTATCCTAATCCAAAGAAAAACCATCAGGTGCTTATATCATTTGAAGTCTTTGATATGATTGGAATGTAATAGCATCAGGCAAAAGCAGGCTGTTACGAAACAGGAGAAATAGTGCAATGCACAGCTTCAGGTTATTGTGCACATGACCTGGAGCTGACATATAAAAAATGAGTGCACAGAAATGAGGTATAATATGTTGAAAAAAATGAAAAAATATATTGCTGTTTTACTTACAGTTACACTTATATGTTCATTTGGGCTGACAGGCTGTGGAACAAACAGCGCATCAAACAGTAAGGAAGCTACCGCAGAAAATCCTATGGTATTAACGCTGGCACATGGTTTATCAGAAAGCCATACAGTACATATAGCTATGCTGCAGTTCGCAGAAGAGGTTAAGCAGAAGACTAACGGAAGAATAATAATCAAGATATTCCCTAATGGACAGCTTGGTTCAGAGACAGAGAATCTTGAGCAGCTTCAGGCGGGTGTTATTGCTATGACAAAAGTATCAGCACCAGGTCTTGCAACATATAATGATGCTTATAATACATTTGGTCTTCCTTATATATTTAGTAATATTGATGAGTTTTATAAAATAATGGATTCTGATAAAATGCAGGATTTCTTCCTGTCATCAGAAGATGATGGATTCGTAACCTTAACATACTTTACATCAGGCTCCCGTTCATTCTACACAAAAGATAAGCCTATACGTAAGCCAGAGGATCTTAAAGGAATCAAGATACGTGTCCAGGATATGAAGTCACAGACGGATATGCTTACAGCACTTGGTGGAACACCGGTAGCAATGTCCTATGGTGACATATATACATCCCTTTCAACAGGTATTATAGATGGAACAGAGAACAATGAAACAGCGCTTACAACAGGTAAGCATGGTGAGATATGTAAGGTGTATTCGGTTGATGAGCATGCCATGATACCTGATGTTATGGTTATGAGCTCAAAGGTATGGAATAATATAGAGCCGGATGATCAGAAGATTATACTGCAGTGTGCAAAGGATGCTACACAGTCTCATAAGGTTATGTGGGACAAGGCAATAGATGAGGCAGTAGCACAGGCAAAGGATATGGGTGTTGAATTTATTTATGATGTAGATAAGGAAGCATTCAGAAGTGCAACAGCAGGTCTTGTTACCGAGTATAGAAATAAGTATACAGGTGTTGCAGCTTTACTTGACAGAATAGATGAGATAAGGAAAGGAGAGTAACTATGATTAATATACTTGTTAAAGTTAAAAATGTTATGAATAAGATATTATCAGCAGCAAGTGTTGTTCTGCTTGTGTTTATGACTTCGTTAGTATTATGGCAGGTGTTTACAAGATATGTGCTTGGCAAACCAGCAGCATTTACAGAAGAACTTGTTAAATACTCACTTATGTGGACAGCCTTTATAGGTGCTGCATATGCTTTCTTTACAAGAGACCATATGTCACTCACTATTATTAAAGATAAGCTCACAGGTAATAAACGAAAAATATTATTACTGGTTATAGATGTAATTATTCTTTTACTTGCAGTGTTCGTGTTTGTAATTGGTGGATTTAAGCTGGCAATGTCAGCAAGGGCAGAATATTCAGCACTTCTTGGTATTCCAAGAACACTTGTATATGCGGTATCCCCTGTTTCAGGTATCTTTATAGTAGTTGCACAGATTATTAATATATATGAAGACTTAACCGGTGTTAAGGTAGAATAGGAGGTAAATATGAGTATTGCAGTAACTACAGTAATATTATTTGTTGTATTCGGTGTACTTCTGTTTTTAGGTGTTCCTATTTCAGTAAGTATTATTGCTTCGTCAATTGTAACTGCCATGTCAACGCTGTCATGGGATCAGATAACATTCATAACCATGCAGAAAATGAATTCGGGTGTTGAAAGCTTTTCGCTTTTAGCAGTTCCATTATTCATCCTTGCAGGTAATATTATGAATAATGGTGGTATAGCCAAGAGACTTATTAACTTTGCACAGATATTCGTAGGAAAGATTCCAGGAAACCTTGCACAGGCTAATATTCTTGCAAATATGCTCTTTGGTGCATTATCTGGTTCATCAGTAGCAGCAGCTTCTGCAATAGGAGGATGTATGAGTCCTATTGAAAAAGAGCAGAAGTATGATCCTGCTTATGCGGCAGCAGCTAACATAGCCTCAGCACCAACAGGACTTCTTATTCCACCTACATCGGCATTCATTGTATATTCAACAGTTGCAGGTGGTGTATCTATATCGACATTGTTTATGGCAGGCTATGTACCTGGAATATTGATGGGTGTTGTATGTATGATAGTCGCCTTCCTTGGTGCTAAGAAGTTAGGCATAAAGGCTGTTGGAAGAGATAAATCAGTAAGTATTTTAAAGATATTTGTTGATGCTATCCCATCATTACTTCTTATAATAATTGTTATTGGTGGTATTGTATCAGGTATATTTACAGCAACAGAAGGTGCTGGTATTGCAGTTCTGTATTGCCTCATACTTTCTATCATATACAAGAGCATGAATTTTAAGACATTTGTAGAGATACTTAAGAAATCAGCTAAGGTGTCAGGAGTAATTCTTTTCCTTATATCAGCATCATCAGCTATGTCATTCGTTATGGCTTATTCTGGAATACCAGCAGCCATAAGTAACGGATTATTAAGTATTTCAACTAATAAGGTTGTAATATTCTTATTAATGAATATTATACTTCTGGTTGTTGGTATGTTTATGGATATTACACCAGCTATACTTATATTTACACCTATCTTCCTTCCTATCGCACAGAGCTTTGGAATGACAGATATCCAGTTTGGTGTAATGCTTATATTCAATATGTGTCTTGGTAATATTACACCACCTGTTGGTTCTGTATTATTCGTAGGCTGTGGTATTGAAAATGTATCAATCGAGAAAGTAACACCTAAGCTTGTACCTTATTTTATTGGTTTAATTATATTACTTATGCTTATTACATTTATTCCAGAGCTGTCACTTGGAGTACCAAAGCTTATGGGATTGATTTAGTACAAAATAACAAGACTTTTTTCCTAATATTATATAAAACAGACATCCGGCCAGGTCGCTTGATAGGACCTGGCCGGATGTTTTGTTAGTTATCTTAGAATTCTGTTTTATTATTTATTTTGTGTTATAATAAGCTTTAGATTTTAGATTTTGTTGAAGCTTTGTCTGTTACAGGGTGCAGGAAAAAACGATTTTAAATGTGCATATAGACAGCTGACAACACAATAGAAATAAATAATGAAAGTAAGAAAAGGAATAAACAGAATGTTATATATAATGAGACATGGGAAAACAGACTGGAATGAACAGCATAAGCTGCAGGGAAGAACAGATATACCACTTAATGAAAATGGAATAGCTATGGCAAAAAAAGCAGCAGAAGAATATAGAGATATACATTTGGATATATGCTATTGCTCACCACTTAAAAGAGCAGAACAGACAGCCAGGATAGTACTCTCTGGCAGAAAAACGCAGGTTCCTGTTGTCATAGATGACAGACTTATGGAAATGGGGTTTGGTGAATATGAGGGAGTACAGAATAGTTTCAATATTTCAGATTGTAATGTAAATGTGTTATTTAGAAATCCAGACAGATATATAGCAGATAAGGGAGCTGAAAGTCTTGATGAGTTGTTTGAAAGAACAGGACAGTTCCTAGACCAAGTTATTCAGCCAGAGCTTGCAAAAGGAAGAGATATACTTATAGTTGGACATGGTGCGATGAACTCAAGTATTATATGTCAGATAAGAAATAAAACATATGCACATTTCTGGGATGAAGGAATTGAAAACTGCAGATTGAAGAGATTGATATAAAAATAATTAAAAATATATGAAAAGTGCACATATAGCATATGAATATTCTTGTCAACATGATACAATGTTTACACTAAAATGTGTTAGAAAATATACATATAATTGTTTGCACGTTGCAGTATTGGAAAAAGAGTTAAGTGGAGGATGCATATGAACATTTCATTTTTTTTACAACCTAAGTGTAAGGTAGCATATATATATAATAATGATACATTGAGGCAGGGACTGCAGAAGATGAATTATTATGGTTATTCAGCGATACCTGTGCTTGATGAGGAAGAACGTTATGTAGGAACTATAACAGAAGGCGATTTTTTATGGCATATATGCAGGATTAACCAGAATAATGGATTGAGTATAGATGTAAAGGAACTTGAGAAAAAGAAGGTCGATGAGTTGTATTTCAGAAGAAATTATCCTAGTGTTAAAGTAGACACATCAATGGAGGAACTTTTCGAGAAAATTACCAACCAGAACTTTGTTCCAGTTACAGATGACAGAGGCATATTTATAGGTATTATAACAAGAAAGGACATTATTACATATCTTTCAGCAAAGAAGAAAGAACCAAAGATGTCATATGCATATCAGATTACAGTATAAAATGTCAACTTACAATACCAAGCAGTTGACAATAAGCTTTCATACTTTTATACTTATTAGCATATAAGCGCTTGATATAAGCGTATTTTATGACAACAAGGGAGAGTATATGTATTATGTCAGAAACAGCTATTGAACAAATGTTGGATAATTGGAACGAAGAGCATATATTAACGAAGGAAGAGGCTCTTGATATACTTAATCTGCCGGATGATAAGCTTGATAAGCTTATAAGCACGGCATATGGATTGAGGTTAAAGTACAAAGGAAAGAAAGTAAGCATACAGCTTTTAACCAATGTAAGAAGTGGTAATTGTTCACAGAATTGTGCCTATTGTGCGCAGTCATGTGAATCACATGCGGATATAGAAAAGTATAGAAGAGTATCAGATGAGAAGCTTTATGGTGATAATGATCTAGTAGATGAAAAACATCTTGCAAGACATTGCATAGGACTAAGTGGAATAAGCTTTACAGATGCTGAAATAGAAGATCTTGCACAAAGAATCCGTAAAATGAAGAAGAATGATACCCAGATATGTTGTTCTATAGGTTTTCTTACAGAAAAACAGGCAAGGATGCTTAAAGAAGCCGGACTTAACAGAATTAACCACAATCTTAACAGCAGCCGTTCATTTTATCCTAATATATGTTCAACACATACATATGATCAAAGGATTAAAAACATACATATGTTAAAAAATATTGGCTTTGAAATGTGTTGTGGTGGAATAATAGGCATGGGTGAAAGTAAGAGTGATGTTGTGGACATGCTTATGGATATCAGAGAAATCAATCCAGAATCAGTTCCTATTAATTTTCTTCTCCCTATAAAGGGAACAAGACTTGCAGACAGGGATATATCAGGACTTACTCAGGAGTACTGTCTGAAAGTTCTATGTCTTGCAAGACTTATGGTACCTAAGTCAGATATAAGATGTGCAGCAGGAAGAGAGGTATACTTTAAGGGTATAGAACCAACATTGTTTAAGGTAGTTGATTCAATATTCGCATCAGGATACCTTACAGCAGGTGGACAGGGAATAGATGATACAATTAAGATGATAGAACAGGCAGGATTCACAGGCGAAGTTGAGAGTACTGACAGATAAAAAATATAGTGATGTCAACGTAAGTTGACATCACTATATTTTTTATTCTTTATCCAGAGAGGTAATAGTCTGTGTAACTTCGTTAATAGCTTTTTTGATATCATCGCTTGCCTCGCCCATACCTTTTGCAAGCTTCTGGACTTCAACAGCAACAACAGCGAAACCTCTTCCGGTATCGCCAGCTCTTGCAGCTTCAATAGATGCGTTAAGAGCGAGTATATTCTGACGTTTACTAAAACCATCAATCTGTTTTACTTTATCATTGGCAGTCTGCAGCTGTTCGGCAGCATTGCTTATGCCGGTCTTTAATTCAGAAAGAATATGTGAATTCTGGTATGAAGTATAGCTTGCACGCACAAACATATTGATAACATCACCAAGAAGGTCAGCAGATGCGTGGATTTCTTCACTCGTCTTTACATTAACCTTTTGGAGTGCAGCTATATATTTATCTTCATCAATTCCAAGCTCTCTTGCAGTAGCACGGAACTTATTTTCATCAGGATGTTCAGGGAGAACCTGGCCGCCTATTATGCTTCCAAGTACTGTACCATCATCCAGTGTTATAGGAATACCAAAATCAACAAGTCCGGCATGGCAAGGATATACACCATGTCCTTCACGGTCACACTTTTCACATCGCTTTTTGCCTTCTGGACAACCTCTCGTCAGGTCTATACAGAACTCAGTGAAGTTATAGCAGTCGCTTATATATTTACCATCAGATCCGACAGCTACTGTAGCGAGTCCTGTACTTTTAGCCCAGTTAGACATAATCTGTTCGAACTTATTCATATCACAAAAATCTTGTATTTTCATAAAACAACACCTCCAGTTGTATTATTTATTGTAAAATAATATGATGCAGGCATTAGAATACCTGCGCTCATAATATCATCAAAATATATCGGTAGATAAAATAAATTAAACTCTTTTTTATTATATAATTATATCGTCAAATTTTCTAGTTAAATTTATATCAAATTAGAGAGAATAGCTGATATCAATAATAAAAAAGTTAAAAACAGATAGAGTTATGCAATTATTGACCTATTTGGGATATTTGGTAATATAATAAAATTTTCATAAGAAATGTTGGAAAAAAATGGAATTAAAGTCTGCAGTTATGTGGACTGTAATTTACTATGAGGATAAAGTAAATGGACAGCATGCATTATGAAGATTTATGTGAAAGAATGAAAAATTATAGAAAAAAGCTCGGCTTTAATCAGACTGAAATGGGGAAGAGGCTTGGTATATCCCAGGATGATTATTCAAAGCGTGAAAATGGGCATATTATTATATCTTTTAAAAATATAAAAGCATTGCAGGAGCTGGGTGCAGACATAGATGAGCTGGTGTGTGGAAGTAAGAATGATGTGCATACGGAAGATCTTGATATTATTATGAATGAATATGATGATAGCAGTAAGCCTTTTGCTATGAAAATTATTGCTGAAAGTATAATGCATTACCGTAATAATGATATATTAAGAGGAAAAAATGTAACCGATGATGATGTGCTGCTTGATTATATGTTAAAGCAGTGGGATGGATTTTCAATGCTGGAATATGTAAGAACAGTTTTGCATTATTCGCAGGATACTATGTCCGAAAAACTTTGTCTGCCAAGGAAAAAATATCGTAAATATGAAAAGGAGCAGGAATATCCAGATGCTGAGGCACTTGTCCGCATGTATAACTTATATAACTGCAGGCCTTCCATGTATCTTAATATGTATGACAGAAGATATTATGCCATGCAGCGCATATGGGTGGACTTCAGTAAGGAGCAGAAGGACAAGGTAAAGCAGATGGGATGTGCCGTTAGAAGTATATTGTAAAATCAGCAGATAGAAAAGACCTGCTTATAATAAATATTATGAATTTATCAGCTAAAGATAAAGCTGCCCTCTGGTCAGATCTGGATTATATCAAGGTCTGACCAGAGGCTTTTTATATTTTGTGATGCATTTGAAACATTATAAATGTATGAAACTGATGTAATGTAGGTGTAATAATATAGGTGCAATAACACTAAAAATATAGAATCGGTGCAAGAAATATGTTAATATGATATAAAACGCAAAATAACGATGTACTATAAGAAATGGGGACTATAAACTACAATGAGAACAGTACAACAGCTTTATGATGATAAAAGAGATAAAGTTATTATTGATATAAGAGATAAAGAAGAATATGATAAGGAAACTATGGATTCAGCTGTCCAGTATTTCTGGGAAGATATGATGAATGACCTCAAGATGGATAATATAAGTGGAAGAGAGAAGTTTCTTAACACATACTCAAAGAAAGTTCCTATATATCTGTTATGTTATTCAGGACAGAAAAGTGAAGAACTTGAAGATACACTTGAACAGATGGGGTATGAGGCATATAGCATAGATGGTGGATTTGTGGCATATCTTAAGTGGAAGTTCACAGAATATATAAAAGAGGATGAGAATGAAAACGCCAATGAAGTAAAAGACCATGTTAAAGAGATAGAAAGAAGCATAGTAAAGAAGTTCAGGAAGCCTATATGGAGAAAGTTCACGCAGGCACTTAACGAATATGATCTTATACAGGATGGAGATAAGATAGCAGTCTGTATATCAGGTGGTAAGGATTCTATGCTTATGGCGAAGCTCTTTCAGGAACTTAAAAGACATGGAAAGAATAACTTTGACCTTGTTTTTCTTGTTATGAATCCAGGATATAATGAACTTAATTATAATGTTATACTAAACAATGCAAAGATTTTAGACATACCTGTAACAGTGTTTAAAACAGAGATATTTGATACGGTAGTTGATATAACTGAATCTCCATGTTATCTATGTGCAAGAATGCGGAGAGGATATCTTTACAGCAAAGCAAAAGAGCTTGGATGCAATAAAATAGCACTTGGGCATCATTATGATGATGTTATAGAAACTATTCTTATGGGAATGTTATATGGAGCACAGATACAGACTATGATGCCAAAGCTTCATAGCACGAACTTTGAGGGAATGGAGCTTATAAGACCTATGTATCTTATAAGGGAGGCAGATATTATTCACTGGAAGGACTATAATAAGCTTCAGTTTATACAATGTGCATGCCGTTTTACAGAAGGCTGCGCCTCATGTGGTGGAACTGGAAAGGGCTCTAAGAGGGCTGAGATAAAACAGCTTATCAGGGATTTAACGAAGGTAAGTCCATATATAGAGAAAAATATATTCAGAAGTGTTGAAAATGTTAATCTGGATACCGTTATTGCATATAAGCAGCACGGAGAAAAACACAGCTTTCTAGATACTTATGAGAATAATAAGCAGGCCGCAGGCGATGAATAGAATAAATTAAAATAAGCTGTTAAATACAATGACAGGAGAGGAAGATAAATATGGCAGTAGCACGTTATAACTGTGATTATTGTAATAATATGGTATATGATGAGGAAATGGAAGAATATGTATGCGATGTAGATATGGATGAGGATGACTATGCCAGATTGTTAACATCGGAATACAGAGAATGTCCGTACTACCAGAGCAATGATGAATATAAAGTTGTAAGACATCAGATGTAAACGCAATGTCTGATTTATTCAAAAAATAAAAAAGGGAAAAGAGGAAAAAGAAGAAAGAGGTGAAAATAATTGGATGATAAAAGATACGCAGTGCTTATAGATTCAGATAATATTTCGTCAAAGTATATATCAGATATATTGGATGAGATGACTAAATATGGCGTTATAACATATAAGAGAATATATGGAGACTGGACAAGTACGCAGGCTAACAAATGGAAGAAGGAACTGATGGAGAATTCCATAACACCTATCCAGCAGTTCCGCAATACAGTTGGAAAAAATGCAACAGATTCTACACTTATAATAGATGCCATGGATATTCTTTATACGAATAATGTAGATGGTTTTTGTATAGTTTCTTCGGATGGTGATTTTACAAGACTTGCAAGCCGCCTTAGAGAATCAGGAATGGATGTTATAGGTATGGGAGAGAATAAAACACCACGTTCGTTCAGGGCAGCATGTTCAGTGTTTACAGATCTTGAACTTTTAAGAGAACAGGCACATGAAGATGAGCCGGATAGTAAGCATGTTAAGAAAAAAGCAAGTAATAATATTATAAAGCAGTCAAAGATAGAAAATGCTATTATAGAAATAATTCAGGAAAATGATAATAAGGGTAAGCAGACCGGGCTTGGAGAGATAGGAAGCAGACTTCAGAAGAAATATTCTGATTTTGATGTGAGAAACTACGGTTACAGTTCATTGTCTACATTTCTTGAAGAGATGAACAGCCTTGAGCTTAAGAAGTTTAACAACACAGTTCTTGTACGGCTTAAAGAAGATAAGAATATGAAGGAAAAGGTTACAGAATATGCTGTTAATTATGTTAAGTCAAGTGATAACGGAGTTGAGCTTGGAGCACTTGGACAGAAGATACACATCAACTATCCGGATTTTAAGGTAAGAGAATATGGCTATTCTACATTGACAAAATTTATAATGGGAATAAAATGTCTTGTTATAAGAGTGACAAGCGAAAACAGAAGAATGGTGTATATAAAGGAATAAATATTTCGCTTAATAAAATAATAGGAAGCTGATAAATAAAATATATTTTTATATTTTGGATAGCTGCATTGTTTAATGATTATATATGGAAAGGAAGTATTAAAACAATTATGAATAAAATAGCAAGTTTTACAGTTAATCATCTCGATCTTTTAGCAGGTGTATATGTATCAAGAAAAGATTATCAGGGAGATGTTGTGCTTACAACGTTTGATTTAAGATTTACAAGACCGAATGTAGAGGCACCTATGGATACAGCAGGCATACATTCAATAGAACACCTTATGGCTACATTTTTAAGAAATAATAAAGAATGGGCAGATAAAACTATATATTTTGGACCTATGGGATGCCGTACAGGGTTTTATGTGATATTTGCAGGTGACCTTAAGTCAGAGGATATACTTGAGGTGCTTAGAGAAGGTGCAGAATATGTACTTTCTTATGAAGGCGAGATTCCAGGTTATTCACCAAGAGATTGTGGTAACTATCTTGATAATAACCTTACACTTGCTAAGTTATATATGAAGAAGTTCAAGGAAGAGGTGCTTGATAATCCGGTTCCTGAGAGACTTAATTATCCACAATAGTGATAGTATAACAATCAGATGATGAAATAGTTCACGTATCTTCATAATAAACAATAGTTGTAAAAAGTGGCTTGAGTGTTTTATACTCAAGCCACTTTTGTATGTTTTTCGTTAAATTTATTATTGTATTTAAAGAAAAGACAGCTATATAAGTCGGTGATGCCTGAATCCTCTGACTCCGACATCATATTATTTATACTTCGAAAAGAAGATCTCCATAGCTTGGGAATGGCCAGAATTCTTTATCTACGATCATTTCAAGCTTATCAGCAGGAGCTCTTAACTCATCCATAGTAGTCTTAACTTCATCTCTGAAATATGTAGCCTGTGCAACAATATCATCAATTGTAGAAGCAATAGCTGTAACATCAATGAGGTTCTTGTAAGCCTTCTTCATATCCTTTAAGTATCCAGATACTTCTGTAAGAAGTTCTTCCTGAACTGAAGCATCAGCACCAGCTTCCTTAACAGTAAGAACTGAATTAGCAAGCTCTGTTGTGTAAGAAATAACTGAAGGAATAATCTGCTTTCCAGCCATATCAATCATTGTCTTAGCTTCGATGTTTATAGCCTTTGCATAGGCTTCATACTTAATCTCAGCTCTTGACTTTAATTCAGCCTCTGTAAATACACCAAAGCTTTCAAAAAGCTTAACGGCCTTAGGAGTAGTAAGGGCAGGAATAGCCTCAACCATAGATCTGATATTTGGAAGACCTCTTCTTTCAGCTTCTTCTACCCATGCATCTGAGTAACCATTACCATTAAATACAATTCTATGATGGTCAGTAAAGAGTTTCTTGATAAGATCATGAACAGCCATATCGAAGTTTTCTACTCCATCAAGCTGGTCAGCAATTTCCTTAAAGCTTTCTGCAACGATTGTGTTAAGAACTACGTTAGCAGGAGCAATTGAATCTGATGAACCTACCATACGGAATTCAAACTTATTACCAGTAAATGCAAATGGTGAAGTTCTGTTTCTATCAGTAGCATCCTTGTTAAGGTCAGGAAGTGTAGAAGCACCTGTCTTTAACTTACCCTTCTGGATAGAGCTTGTAGCATCACCCTTATCAATAAGCTGCATAACAACATCCTCAAGCTGCTCACCAAGGAACATAGAGATAATAGCTGGAGGTGCCTCATTAGCGCCAAGTCTGTGGTCATTACCAACGTCAGAAGCAGATTCTCTTAAAAGATCAGCGTGCGTATCAACAGCCTTCATAACAGCACCGAGTACAAGTAAGAACTGGATATTTTCGTGAGGTGTCTTGCCAGGTTCGAGAAGGTTGATACCATCATCAGTTGTGATTGACCAGTTGTTGTGCTTACCAGAACCATTAACTCCAGCAAATGGCTTCTCATGGAGAAGGCATACAAGACCATGTCTGTAAGCAACTTTTTTCATAACCTCCATCATAAGCTGGTTGTTATCAGTAGCAATATTGCACTGTGCATATATAGGAGCTAATTCATGCTGTGCTGGAGCAACTTCATTATGCTGAGTCTTGGCAGATACGCCGAGCTTCCATAATTCTTCGTTGATATCCTTCATAAATGCAGCAATTCTTTCACGGATAGAACCGAAGTAGTGATCATCAAGTTCCTGTCCCTTTGGTGGCATAGCACCGAATAATGTACGTCCAGAGAAGATAAGATCCTTTCTCTGAAGATATTTTTCTCTATCTACTATAAAGTACTCCTGTTCAGCACCAACAGAAGGAGTAACCTTCTTAGATGTTGTGTTACCAAATAATTTTAATATTCTTAAAGCCTGCTCGTTAACAGCATCCATTGAACGAAGAAGAGGTGTCTTCTGATCAAGAGCTTCTCCTGTATAAGAACAGAAAGCAGTAGGGATACAAAGTGTTGCACCCTGTGCACCTTCACGAACGAAGGCTGGTGATGTGCAATCCCATGCTGTATATCCTCTTGCCTCGAATGTAGCACGAAGACCACCTGAAGGGAATGATGAAGCATCTGGCTCGCCCTTTATTAATTCTTTACCAGAGAATTCCATAAGAACCTTTCCGTTTTCATTAGGTGCTGAAATAAATGAATCATGCTTTTCAGCAGTAGTTCCTGTCAAAGGCTGGAACCAGTGTGTGTAATGAGTTGCGCCTTTTTCGATAGCCCAATTCTTCATTGCATTAGCGACAACATCTGCATCAGTAATATTTAATTCCTGAACACCTGCAATTGCTAATTTAAGATTTTTGTAAACGTTTTTTGGTAAACGTTCTTTCATAACTGCGTCATTGAACACATTTTCGCCGAAGATGTCAGCTACATTGAATTTTTCGCTCATAACTTTTTCATCCTTCCTTTTCATAGATTATTATTCTATTAGTAAAACTAAAAAAGGCATCCACATATACACACATATTAATATGTATAACATGAACGCCTTTGTTCTACCTTATTTGATTAGTGACAACTATCTAATCGTTGTCTGTAAATAAAATAACTCATTACTGATAATAATGCAAGTTCTTTTTGCAAAAATATTTTAAAAAATAAAGAATAATTATTAATGTAATGATTATTGTACTATTTCTATTCTAATGAGGCTTCTCCAATATACATTCCATGTACAATAAATCTCTGTTCTCCATCGTTGGTACAGGTTGAGAGTGTTATAACCTGTGAAGCATTGGAAACATCAACGCCTGTATCGTACATAGATTTGGCTTTCATATTAGCTGCATAATCTCTCATTGATGCGAGAGTAGGGAAGTTAAATGTATAGGTGTCACTTATAGCTTCACTTATATAACAGCTAAAAATTTTGTATTCTTTAATAACATTGCCAGTATATATGTAAAAAACATTGTTACCGGCAGAGTTCCAGAAAGAATAATTCTGATAGTTTTTAAGCTTTCCGAACATGGCACCATTTCTCATATTATGTCCGTAGATGATTACATGACTGGCTGATAGCCCGCCATTGATTCTATAATCCTCAAAGAGACATCCATTAGCACTATATTCCTTGTTAAACGTGTGCGTAAGATAATAATCATTATCATCACCCTGAACCATAGGAAGCCTGCAGTCAATGGAAGGTATATACATATAACCAATACCCTGTGAATTGATATTAAGCAATGCTTGATGATTATATGTAAATGGAATTTCAACAGGCTGTTCATCTTCACCTATAGTAACCTTGGTATGTGAATCTTCATCTAGAACATCCTGGTTTATATTATCATATATAACGTCCGCTTTGTGATAAGCTAGGAATATATTGATAAGATTGTATGCTGCAAAAATAAATACGGCAGCAGATATAACAAGTACAATATGGCGTACAATATTAGATCTTTTCTTTGCTTTTTCCTGTCTGTCAAACACAGCATCAGCATCATCTTCATCTATATCATCTTTATCTGTATAATCATCGTCAGCATCGTAATCAGGCGAATCAATATCATAATCATCGTTTAATATGCTGTCTTTATCACTATCAGAACAGCCATCGATAAAATCCTCATTTTCGGTGCTATTATTTAAATTGTCTGATTTATTATCATTATTATAACTGGTATTCATGAAATCAAGCCTTTCCAGCTGAGCCGAAAAGATTTATCTTTTCACGGACAGTTTCCTTTATAGCTTCACATCCAGGAGCAAGAAGTTTTCTTGGATCAAAACCTTTTCCTTCAAGATCCTTACCAGCCTCAATGTATTTTCTTGTAGCATCAGCGAAAGCAAGCTGACATTCAGTGTTAACATTGATCTTGGCAACGCCTAAAGAGATAGCTTTCTTGATCATATCCTCTGGAATACCTGTACCACCATGTAATACTAAAGGCATGTCACCGACTTTTTCTTTAACAGCCGCAAGAGTTTCAAAGCTTAATCCTGGCCAGTTAGCTGGGTACTTACCATGGATATTACCGATACCAGCAGCAAGCATAGTTACACCAAGATCTGCGATTGCTTTACATTCATCAGGATCGGCACATTCTCCCATACCGATTACACCATCCTCTTCGCCACCGATAGAACCTACCTCAGCTTCAAGTGATAATCCTTTTTCTTTGCAGATAGTTACTAATTCTTTAGTCTTTTCAATATTCTCATCAATAGGATAGTGTGAACCGTCAAACATGATAGATGAGAAACCGGCATCAATACAGTCAAAGCAAGCTTCATATGTTCCATGATCAAGATGAAGTGCTACAGGAACTGTAATCTTAAGATCATCTATCATTGCGCTTACCATGCTTGCAACAGTCTTAAAACCAGTCATATATTTACCAGCACCACATGAAACACCAAGTATAACAGGTGAATTCATCTCCTGTGCTGTAAGAAGGATAGACTTTGTCCATTCAAGATTATTGATATTAAACTGTCCAACAGCATATTTACCATCTCTTGCTTTTTCTAACATTTCTTTTGCTGAAACTAACATAAATATAAACCTCCTGATAATTAATTATGAGTACAGTTTTTACCGTCCCACTCTTTTGTTCATTATACATTAAATATACTAAAAAGAAAAGGAAATAGTTAGAAAAATAGTCTTATTGAAATACAATGTCGATTTATATATATATAAAGATATATTTTGGTTGTGATTAATGCTGAAAAGAAGTATAATTTAGAAAATAAAATCCAGTCATAATAGATATATCAGTATATATGATAGACGTATTGGGTGGATAGTGTCAGATGATATACGACACAACAAAAAATATTTTTGTAGATTGAAAGGAGAATAGCATATGGGATATATTCTTGGAGTACTTGGCTATATAGCAGCAGATGTTGATTTTTACAATATTGAAGGAAATAGTGGTGATTCATATCTTCCATTTGTTGGATTCATGCTTTTTCTTATAGGCTTCGTTGTCATATTTATGGGATTTAGTAAATATCTTACAGCAAAGAAGAATTTTAATCTTTTTTATGACCAGAGAGACAGCGTTAATATAGATAAAGCTGCTAACCAGAAAAATAAGAATGCGGGAATAATAATGATGGCTGCCGGATTAATGTTTCTTATAATATCATTCTTTGTAATCTGACATTAAAATGTATTTGCTTTTAGAGTTTAGCTGTCTTATAGCTTATATGGCAGATAGTAATCATACATTACATGATTGAACAGATTCAACAAAAACCCCTCCTTAAGTATAAGGAGGGGCTTTGAAAGAGGGAGGAGAGTTGCAATTTATTATTTAAAACAACTCAAATTTATGAAGAACAAATAAATGTAAATAAGTGATTTTACAAAACAAAAGAATGTCAACTATTTGAAGTGTTTCATTCGTTTTTGTCTATATTTGAAGTATATTGACTAAAAGTGAAGAAATAATGTTCATAATGTTAAATCTTATTTAATGTAGTATGAACATTTTATGAACAGGCTCATATGGTTTTAGACCTTTTGATCCAGGTATCTTAACATATTAACATTACAGTTATGTTTATTTGATGATTTAAGTAAAATGCTGTAGATATATAACAAACAATGATTAAGGAGGGGGATTATGCCAGTTATATATAAGTGTCCTAATTGTGGTGCAGCGATGGAATTTGACAGTGATACACAAAAGCTTGGCTGTAAACGATGTGGTACACAGATAGATGTAGAAACATATGAAAAAGATAGCACTGCTTCAGGGGAACAGAGAGAAAAAGTTCCTAATATGAAGATTTATAATTGCCAGAGCTGTGGTGCCCAGTTAGTCGCAGATGAATATACATCGGCAACATTCTGTTCATATTGTGGGAATCCAACATTGGTTGAGGACAGATTGCAGGGAGAATTCAAGCCACAGCTTATAATACCATTTAAAATTAATAAAGAGCAGGCTGTTGATATATACAGGAAGTGGCTGAAAAAAGGTCCGTTGACACCAAAAGAATTATCTACCTCAAGCACAATAGAAAAGATAAGCGGTGTTTATGTCCCATTCTGGTTATATAGCTATAATGCCAGAACACAGATGAATGCACATGCCAACAAAGTAAGAACAACAAGGAGAGGAGATACAGAGTATACATATACGGATCATTTTGACGTATACAGGGATGTACATGCAGAGTTTGACAGAATTCCAGCTGATGCTTCTGAAAAGATGCCAGATAGACAGATGGATATGCTTGAACCATATGATTATAGTGATATGGAAGGCTTCGCAATGCCTTATCTTTCAGGATATCTTTCAGAAAGATACAACTATACATCTGATGAAATAGAGTCAAGGGTTAAAGAAAGAGCAGATGATTATATAACTGATATAGCCAGAGGAACTATACAGGGATATACAAGTGTATCAGTTGTTGGAAATAATGTAAGCATGAGACTTAAAAATAATGAATATGCACTTCTTCCAGTATGGATGCTTAATTTCAGGTTTAAAAATAAAGAGTTCCATTTTTACCTTAATGGACAGACAGGAAAGATAGTAGCAGACAGACCTATAAGTGCAGTAAAGGCGGCTGCATATGGTGTGATAATATTCGTTGTTGTTCTTATTATTACTATGATAGGAGGTCTGTTGTTTATATGATGAATATAGTCAGATATAAAAGAATAAGTTCTGATAAGATAGCTGCTAATAAAGAAATATGCAGAAGAGTATGCAAGAGAGCCATGGCAGTATTGTCAATGGCAATATTTATTATGTTTGCTGCAACAGGTCAATATGTGTATGCAGCATCGGAGAAAGCAGTTGGATCAGAAGTAAGCAGCCAGTCTGAAACAGCTGAAAGCAGTAGTTCGGTTTCAGGTACATCTAAGACCTATGTTATAGATGATGCAGAAATATTGAGCACATCAGAAGAAAAGCACCTGGCAGAATTATGTAAGGCAGCATCTGATAAATGTAAGCTTGATATAGTGATTATAACAATGAGCAGGAATCTTGATGGCTATGCAATGGATACATATTTAAGGTCAATCCTTGAAAAAAATTATGGCTATTATGCAACAGGAAGTGATTGTGAGGCTGTTGTATACGGAATAGATATGAAATCAAGAGCAGACCGTATAGTTACATCTGGAAGAGCAAGGAGTGATATATCGCAAAGCCGGCTGGATAGTATAAGGGAAAAAGCGGAAAATGAACTTGCATCAGGAGACTATTATGAGGGCTGTGTCAAGTATATCAAAGGAATTGAAAAGAAACTTAATACGTCACTAGTAGAGAAGCTTACATACAATATGCCGGTAAAACTGGGAATATCAGTAGTTATAGCAGTTATAGGTGTGCTTGCCATGATGAGCAGTGCCAAGGCAAAGATGACAGTTTCAAGCACAGAGTATACAAAAAATCATAACTTTGACGTGATGGACAGAAGGGACATATTCATAAACACAACCGTGACGACAAGACGCATACAGACGAATTCTGGAAGTTCAGGTGGCAGCAGCGGAGGTGGAGGTGGCAACTCAGGAAGCTCTGGGGGGCATTTCTAAAATATTATTGTTTAACACACATTATTAATATACGGACGACAGCATATATGAGGAAAGCAGGTGTGCATACATCAACGATGCCAGAAGCTCCAATTGGATATTTCTAAGACTTTTCATATACGTAATGGTAGTTTCCGCTACCGTT
>OMGK01000440.1_pt1 | contig 29645 bp, 17 predicted proteins | sample 1645881 | NCBI WGS metagenome assembly OMGK01 (sample SAMN00849303, study PRJEB25192) | human gut metagenome
GACGCGATACAAAGGGTTTTACATATGTACCGATTGCCAATGCAAGTGCAGCCAGTTCTTCATAAGTCCATTCTACACATTCGTCGCCGGTTGAGTTCCATGTCAGCTTGAACGGTTGCCCGGCGGATGCAGAAATTTGATACAGCGCCAAATTCGAAGTCAACAATGCCTGTTTTTCACTGGTAACACTGTAGTACTTTCCATCGGACCATTGAAGCGGATGCGAGGCTAGATATGCGGAGAGAGCAGTCTTAGACTCAGAAATTTTATTGTTTTTGATTGGTTCCAAACTTTGTTCTTCACTTGGAACAGTTCCGTCCGATACGACTTCGTAGCAATCTTCTTGTTCCTTAACAGTCCACAATTCTTCACCCGGTTTTGCTGCGGCATTGTGATTACTCAGTTCTTCAACCATTGATGAATACAACTCACACTCTTCTGTCGTAATTATTGGTTTAGATATCTGATATCCAATTTTTATTTTTTGATTCAATTGTATTCACCTCATTTCCATCGACCAATTGCAATATAAGAGTTTTCATATCCACTCCATTCAACACCAACTGTAAAACCAGTAGTCGTTCTATTACTTATGTTCAACCAACAATAGCCGCCACTAAAGGCTATAGCATAATTTATATCAGCAAACGGAAGTAAGAAAGTTCTGTTTCGAGTGCTTTTCATTGTAAACCAGCAAATCTGTACTCCGTTACCAAAACGAACTGCACCAAAATAACCATCGGTAGTAACCTTTGTTTGGAAATCGACAGTACCATTTCCCGCCGTCGTGGCATAATTCACATTGAAATTGCTCGGATTGTATACATACATATCACCAGAGTCATTGCCGCCCCATAGCCATGTGGGTTGACCTTTCTGACCAGACCAGTGGAACTTCATATATTTATCATCATTATTCAAACACTGGGCATTTGTAGCCAATCCCGCACTCGTAGCATAATTCACACTTTTATTTTTGTCCGCAGTATTATCTACGTTACCAAGCCCAACCTCAGCCTTGGTGTAGCTTGGTTTTGTAGCTGCTTTAGCCCATGCATATACATCACTTGCAGGCATAGAACTTGGAAAATCCGTTATTTGAGACTTTGTATGCTTATGTGAAGTAGGTGCTTTACCATCAACTAATGCTTTCAAAGCTTTACCCTGTGCCGCACTAAGGCTCTGATCTGTACTATCACTTGTCAAATTATTCTGGATTCCGCGCCATGTGTTTGTATCAGTAAACTTAGCATCCGCTGGGACACTCTTGGCGATTGTGTACCCGATTGCAACGGGCTTACCACCAGAGAAGTAGACGGGTTGATTATTGGAGCCAGCATTAGAGGAAAGCTTTGTAGCTGTTGTAGCGTTTGTTGCATTCGTTGCGTTCGTGGCATTTGTAGCGTTCGTGGCATTGCCCGCCCTATTAGCGTAATTAACAGACTGACTGCCGATAGTAGCACTTGTAATGATAGTACCGGCTTGAGCGGGGAGATAGACTTGAGAAGTTTCGTTTTTGCCAGCATTGTATTTCGCGTCAGTTGAATAATTGAATATTAAACTCTCATCTCCGCCAAGGTTACCCATAGTCCAGTAACCGTTTTTTGTCGCCATAGCAGCAACGGCACCATAAGAACTATCACCCGCATAGCTACTCTTTATTGCAGCGCGGTCCCTATCACCAATCCAAGACCCGCCAGTGGATTTCGTAATTTGACCACTCATCGTGCCACCGATAAGAGGTAGATAATTTCCCAATCCAATCCAACTCTTCAGAACGTCCTTAGACACATCTTTGATTTTTGTGCCATTGTCTGCATAACCTGCAACATAACCTAAATTTTCTGCAGTCAGGCCAGCGCCAGCGAAACCGATCTTAATAGTTTTGTTAGCGTCGTTGTAGTCTTTTACACCGTTGGAGGTTGTCGCGCTATCGGCAGTTCCTGCGGTTGCTGGCTTGTCATCTGTAAAAGCAACGGTTTTCCATGGAGACCAATTCGCATCTGAAGTGTCTCGTTTATTCCGGTAATACAGTCGTTCAACTGCGCCAGAAGTGTCACTCCATCCAGCTACAATTTGTCCAGAACCAGAACCGTGCACAGTAATGACGTTGCCGTAAGTTGTTGGATAGCCATTATTATAGACCTTATTAACCGTCAATCCGGCAGCAGGAGAGGTGGTTCCTGACAATGCAGTCTGATTATCACCCATAGTAAGTTTTCCAGCGCTGTCTGCAGTTGTTGCTTTTGTAGCCGTACTAGCACTTCCTGCGCTCGTAGCATACTTAACAGATTTATTTGCATCAGCGGTGTTATCTACATTACCGAGTCCGATATTGCCTTTCGTGACGTTGACTGTTTTTGCAGCACTACCATCGTAAATAGCGGCAGTTGTGCCGTTTGTTTGAATCGTCAGAGCGGTCGGATTTTTAAGCGAAGCAGGAAAGTCGGTGATCTGTGATTTGGTATGTGTGTGGGATTTTGCAGAATACACGGCATCGGCTTTGCTCTTAATATAATTCCACAATGCACTTACAGGACGGCGATGGTATGTTGTTGTAGTTGTCCCGCCACCGGCGTACTGCGATATATAAAAATCATTATCGGACGGCGTAGAGGAGCTGGCCGTAAGTTGAGTGTTGATCATTCCGTTTAGGTTGAGCCACGATTGAAGAACCACTCTATCGACGTCTTTTATTACTATTTGGTTACCATCTTTTGCATAACCAGCAATGTGCGTTAATTTGTCTTTTGTCAAACCAGCGCCATAATATCCGACTTTAATTGTAGAGCCATTTGAATCACCATAATCTACAACGCCGGTAGAACTACCATTAAACTTTTTTGCGGTCACCTGAGCGGGGAATTGTACGTTTTGATTTGCGTCCCAATTATAAATATGGTCTTTTTCCATCATACTGTTAGGTACACCCCATGCGCTTGGTCCGTACATACGAATATCCATTACGCTAACAGAACCTTTGCCATCTGCTTTATTCTTGAACGTAAAGCGATAAGCATAAGCATTGCTTGTTTGCGTTGAGCCGCCGCCAAAAGTTCCACCACTAAATCTAATTTCATTTGGACCACTCCAACCAGAAATTGGAACGTCTGTGCGAACGTCTGTAAAAGTTTCCTTGGCACCAATAGTAGAACGCGAAATATTCACAGTTGCTGATGTACCAGCAACAGATACCCAAAGATAAAGCATATTTACAGACGCATATCTGTCAACCGGTGTGACCGTAACTCTAAGCTGATCTTTTGTTGTACACTCGTCTGCTTTTGTATGCTTGCCAGTATAAAATGAAGCAGCAGAACCCATCCGCATTGCAAATAGTGATGCTTTTTGAGCGTCGTTGGCACCATAATCAACCCATGTTGTACCACCATCAACAGAATATTCAACCTTAACGCCAGATGCCGGTAAAAATGCAAGACGGTTTGCACGTAAAACATCGATGTGAGCAGATTCAATAGGACCAGCATAACCGGAATAGTTCACATTGCCGCCATAAATTTCCGAAGTTGGATGGGCATGATCTGCGATAGCAAACTGGTTTTTATTGACAGCCCTCAGCTCATATCCATTCCAGCCTGCAAGCCAACTGTAATCTCCATAATTCATACCGTCTTTTGAGTAGGCAAATGTAGTAGGTTTATTACTTCCAATATCATTCACATTTTTATGCGTATGATCTGTATTGCTTTTCCCGGCGAGTTTGGTATTCATCTCGGCCTCGGTATAATACCTGTCGTCATGGGCGTGTCCACTCGCCGCGTAACTACCCTTTGGCTGATATACTCCATCTGCTTTACCTTTGATGTAGCTCCATATCGTAGAAAACTTTACGCGACCAAAACTGTTTCCTCCTCCTGTATCTTGCCGCATAAAATAGGTGTCATCAGTAGGAGTGGCAGTCCAGACAGAGAGCTTTGAAAGCAGTCCATTTGCTCCAGCTTCGTTATTGTTCACCTTGCTGTTCAGCTTACCATCCATCTCGGATTCCGTATAATACCTATCATCGTGGCTGTGGCTCTTCGGAGCGAACTTTTCTTTCAGCTTGCCCCACAGATACTGTAAACCAGCATAATCTAAATATCCCATAATCGACCTCCTGTCTCAGTAAAAACTGAAATCAGCTTGCCAAAACAGTGTCGATTTCAGTATTTGTGATCTTTGTAATAGTAAAAATTTCTCCCAGTGCGTCCCATGCAGAACCGTTCCATGCATAGTTCATTCCATTGCCAACGTCATACACATCACCAATGGTCTGACCACTCGTGGGTAGCTTGTCCGTAGAAGCAACGGAACCCTTGTAACGATACATTGCCGTGATATCGCTCTTCAGGGCATAGGTGCTTGCCGCGCCAAATCCATCCAGCTTTTGTTTATCGGCAGTACTCATCAATCCATGAGCACTCTGTGTTGCATCACTGTATGTAGTATTAGTCGGGGTAGACCAAGTGCCATCTCCCCGCAGATATTGACCCTGCTTTCCAGCTGCCGGGGCAGGAACCAGACCAGCGCCACCCGCAGCCGAAGAGGTAGCAGCTTTAAAATCAGAATAGGTGGTGTTATAATCAGGTCCCCAAGTAGCAGAACCATCACCACTCCACCTTAGAATTTGACCAGACTGACCGCCAGCCGGAATATGTTTATTACCAGCAGAAGTCGGATGTGTATAGTTGTTTGCGTTTGCAGCAATACCATCCAACTTTGCTTTATCTCCGGCGCTCATCAAGCCAGCAGAGCCAGAGGTTGCATTATTATAGGTCGTATTTAATGGGGTTGCCCATGTACCATCGCCTTTCAAAAACTGACCAGCATTATTAGCAGCAGGGGCGGGGACAAGACCTGAGCCACCGGCTGCGGCACTTGTTGCACCCTTAAATGCGCTATAAGTTGTGTTATTATCAGCGCCCCACTGTGCTTCACCATCCTTACTCCAACGCAGAATCTGACCAGCAGAACCACCAGACGGAATGTGTTTGTTACCAGAACTTGTCGGATGAGAATAATTGTTTGCGCCAGCCGCGATACCAGCCAGCTTATTCTTTTCAGCGGTGGTAAAATCGTTGGAGGACAGCACTTTGCCTTCGACTTTATCGACCTTATCTGCCAGCTTTGCCTTTATCTTTTGCCAAAAGTAAAGTAGGCCATCATAATCTAACCAAGCCATAAAATTCCTCCTCACATTGAAAGTATCTTGTCTATATCTGAATTGGTCAGCGCCTCCATGTACATAGATGGATCGCCGGTATTCACAACAAGCTCGCCATTCTCATCTGTCATAACAGTGGTGATACCAGTGCCTTTGATAGATACAGAACTTTGCTTTGCGCCATCCAGCGTGATTTTTGCCTTACCATTAAGTGCACTCTTATTTGCGCCCAGCGAGAAATTGTTGTCGTTTAATAACGTCCAATTGCCGCCCAAGTACGCATATAGCTTATCAGGCTTCAGATAATAGATTTTTTCGGCTAGAGGAGCCAATGGTAAGTCGCTCACAACCTCTAAATCGCTTCCGATTTTTACGTGAGCCATAGCAGTATCTCGATAGGCGTTTCCGGTGTCAAGGCAGACAATAAGCTGTCCGTCGATCACTGGAGTCTTGTCGAGTTGAGATTGTGCAATCTCTAAAAGTGATAATTTTGACATCATGAAACTCCTTTTCGATAAAAATAATCCCACACTCCATTACAGAGTGCAGGGATTCATGTTAGATTATTATGTCTCAGCGTTTGCGCCGGTATCATCAAGCGACTTCCAAGTCAGAGCCTTCTCAACCACTTTTACGCGGCCGTCCATAGCAGTATTCAAACCATCTGCATAAGTTTTAGCAGTATCGCGAGCGGCATCCGCCTTTTTAGTAGCATCAGCAGCAGCGGCAGAAATTACTTCTGATTTCGCAGCGGTCAGCTCATCTTGAGATACCTTTGCATTCCAAGTGTTGCGCTCTTCGGCGGTAATGTGCACCACAGCATCCTTGGAATGACCGTCTAGCTGGTCTTGCACCTTCTTGATTTTTGCGTCAGTCTCAGCCTTGGTATAAGCATCAGGCACAGCCACATACAAACCATCTTCTTCAATCGTGATAGAGTTGTTGGCTTTTGCGGACACGCGCACAGCGACACTGATTTTATTGTCGTCAGAAACGGTTACAGTTGCAGTAGAAGTTGCCACGCCGATATAAATATCAATCAGAGAACCAACAGGAATCTTGATGACCTCGCCAGTAGTGATAGTCAGTTCGATTTCATGGGTCTCAGTATTATAAACGCCGCTCGTTACAACCAGATCCTTACCCAACGCAATCGTCAGAGTGTCGCCGCCAAATACAGGCATCTTAATGGTGCGGGTTTCCGCATCGTAAGTAGGCTCGTGAACAATACCAGTCAAGGTAGTAGTAACAGGTTCGTCACCCTTTGCCACACTCAACGCACCAGCATTATAAGTGACGTCTGTAACGAATTTACCTTTGATACCTTCCACTGCGGCAACCTTGGCGTTGACATAATCGGCAACAGCCTTTGTGGTCGGAATATCATCGTTGGTAGCATCTGCCGGAATCTGAGTAACAGTTGTTTTATTCAGCTGTACGAACTCCACGCCATTCCAAATGTGCATGGTGTAGTCTGTCATGCGGAAATAAATAATGCCCTGAACCTGACCAGCTGCGGGCAGGGAAGACACCATCTTAGTGCTTTTGGTGTACTCAGTTGTACCCTTAAACAGTTGCCACGTATCGGTCGTGAAGTACAGTGTGTCCATGTCTTTTGGAGCAAGGGCATCGTACCGTGCTTTCGTACCATACGCAAATTTTACTTGTGCCATATTTTTCCTCCTTATTAGAATTCAGTCCATTGGAAATTTGTAGATTGAGTTTGAAAAGGCTCGACGAAGAACCGACCTGACTCCGCACTTTGCTGCACGACCCACGGTTCATATTTGTCGTCTTTGCCTCGTATCATTACGGTCTGACCTGCATAAGTCGCGTCATTCTGGTTGATTGCCTCATTTGCCGCCGGAATACTATCAAAACAAAGCGTCCGAGGCGCTACCTTTTGAATAGATAAGTCGTCCCGGACGTATATGAATTCTGATGTATCTTTTGTGATAATAATGTCTTTGCCATCAATCAACCCAAGCGCAATCGCGGCTTCTACGTCTTCTGCGTTACCGTAACCAAGCTTCGAGTATTTGTATGCCATTCTTTTCACCTCGCTTTAAACGATGGTTAGAATGGGACAACACGCATACTACCATCTTCAGTTTCCACAGTTTCAGTCGTAATCTTAATAGCGTTACCAATGGGTTTGCCCTCGGAGGTAAGCTGAATACGATGCTCTTCATCGTAAGTGATGTTATCAGCCTTGTTAGCCAGACTAGTGTTGAAGCGGTCGGTCATTGCCTTGTTCAGAGCCTCCAGCGCAATAATACGCTGATCCAGTGTGCTCAGTGCTTCATCAGGGATCAAATCAGACCACTTGCTGATAGGAATAATATGTACAACGCCAGGGCCAGCCTTACGCACGCGCTGAATCGTCTGTCCTTCAGAGTCCATCTCGACATGAATGAAGGTCAGCTGGAATTCAATGTCTCCAGCCTCACTAGTCAAACCCGTATCAAATGGCAGAAGATATTCCAACCGGTTCTTGTACAAGTCTTTTGACTTTTGTAGAATTTCAGTTTTATAGCGTTTGCTTACAGGCAAAACATACTCCAGCATAACAGTGTAATCGCTAATATCTACACCCTTGTAAGTCTGGTCGGCAAGAAAGTGCAGATTATCCACCAGCTTGCTCCGCTGCATGATGCGCTCAGTCAGACTCGCTGTGATAGTGTTATCCTCGTTAATCAAAAAGGTATACATATCACACCTCCTTTCCGTTCACGATGTACAGGTAGTCATCCAAAGAAATCTTCTTTTGTTCAAGCAGGTTCTCCACGAACTTATCCTGTACCATTCCATTCTTATAGAGTCGATGCATACTCTCGACGAACTCAGTAAAAATCTTCTCCATCACAGCAGACCTCCTTGAATTAACGTCAAAGTATAAGCATCAATAATAGCCTCGGGAGTTGTACCTCCCAAGGCTTTGATTTGGTCATATTCATATTTGTCAATCGGCTCAAGCGTTACAGTGTCATATTCCGGGGATGGAATCAGGTAATAGCCTTCAACGTGCCAGATATACTTGCCGTTGCTGCTGATAATACCCTGTGCGTCATCTTCGGTGCAATTCACCATAATATCGTGCTTAGGCTGATACTTTACAAACTGAAGGCGGTCAAGAGCATCGATCACTCGACCGTCTTTAAGTACCTTATAATACACTCTCAACACCTCCTTAAATACTGAACATAATGGTTACACCCAGCTGCTCGGACGGATAGTGGAAGCCATACAGCTCACCAGTCTCCTCGATTGCATAGAAGTATCCATCGTAAGTTGCAAACGGGGTACGCAACCAATACTTAGTCGGCTTGCCCTCTGCATTGTGCTTAATGCGAGACTCATTGCCAGTCATGTAGCTGATGGTCTGACCTTCGTAGATATAAGGCTCATCGATCATTGCAGAGTTCACTTCAATCGCAGAAGGAATGAAGAAATAACAATCCGAAGTCACGATTTCCTTGCTCTTATTACCGGCAGAGCTTGGCACTTTAACTTTCTTGATAAGCTGTTTCCAACCAATGGGCAAAGCATCAACCAACCGAGAATCAAGATACTCGCGCAGGGAAGTGTTGCCCCAACCGCCAGCATTGTTGGAAGAAGAACTCAGCATCATATCCTGACCCAGAGTGTCTTTTTGCAAGAACGTCATGGAACAACGCTTATTGGAATTGTCACTCAGGTAGTAGTTCTTAAAGCTTGCTACTTCAACAATCAGATTATCGTGTGTCCATGCAGCCAGCTCACGGCAAGCAGCATCACCAAGGTCTGCGTACCAAAGCTTAGACCAATAAACCGTACCTTTAGCGTGGCGCTCGTAAGCACCATCGTCTGCCTTTGCACAACCAAACACCAGTGTAGCGTTCGTCTTTGTGGAGCGGGTGCGAGTAATCTTTGTGTAATTCAGTGCGGAGCCATAGATATTAGAAGAGTAGACATACAAGCCATTGTCGCCCTTGATGTGCCGAATAACAGTCATATCGCGAGTGCCAGCTGCCACCCCATTTGCAGAGTCGATACCCCAAGTTGTCTTCACGCCAGTAGAATTCCACAGCCGGATACCATTCATGCCGTTCTGCTCAAAGCACTGCATCAGAACAGTGTTATTTGCATTTGTGACATCCATCTTATAGTCAACAGCCAGCACAAAATCTCTGTCCTCTTCAAACAGCTGAATGTTGGTGTCAATATAGTTCTTGCCATCAAACACCTGCGGCTCGCTGACAAGAATCTTTTCAGTGATATCCTCATAAGAGAAATCATTGCCAAGCTGGATGGAGACTGCATCCTTTGCCGTAGCAATGTTCTGTTCAACACCAACCTTGTTCATTGCATAGATCTCAACAGGGCGAAGCTGACCGATTTCCTTACCATCAAAGTAGGTAGAAGAATATTCACAGCTATCATAAACAGCATTGATATCCTTATCGCCGGTGACGTAGCCGCCCTTGTCCCAACCACTGAACAGGTAATACTTAAAAGCACTTTCCTCAGAGGTGTAAGTGGGAGTGTCACCATCATACAGAACCATAGAGCCATACGGAGCAACAGTTTCCTTCAGCACGGCTCCACGATTCATGTAGCGAACAGTGTACTTGCGCACTGATTCGGTATAGGTTGCTGTAATAGTCTGATTGCTGAAAACGGCAACAAATTCAGTATCCCAACCGCTGAAAGTAAAGTCCGTAGAAATCGTACTCTCGGCAGTAGGTGTCTGGATCGGATTCTCTTTGCGTGTAACAGGATCAACTGCCTTATCACCCTTATCAATGTACTGAACATCCAGCACCGTGCCATCCTTATTCACGAATGTCCAGACGAACTGTTGAACCAGCGTGTTATAAGTAATATTCAAGTCAGGCCACTGTGCGTTATAATCAGCCAACTGACGCTCACGCATAATGGGCACATGAACGCTGCCCTCGATAACAGAGTGGTCAGTATTGTAACCATTCTCGTCCAAACCGGTCATCTTCAGCAGACGTTCCAGCAGGGAAGTATCATCCAGTTCCCACTTTACGCCAGTCAGACGCACACGGTTCAGGCTCGTACACTTTGCCAGCATTCCAATCAGGTCGATGGTTGGGCAGTTCTCAACTGTCAGTGTGGTGATATTCTTATAATCTGTAACCTTCAGGTCGGTCAGATAATTCAGGTTCTTAGCGCTCAGACTGGCAATCGCAGGCAGCTCAGCCTTCTTAATCTTGCCGCCCTTAGCAAACGCGACACCAGTAATACCAGAGCCACCAGCATAGAACTCTTCCAGATTCGTACAGCCAGTCAAACTGATGGACTTCTTCAGGTTTGGCACGTTTTGCAGGTTCAAATGCTCAAGCAGTGTGTTGTTACCAACCGCGAAGTCAGTCATATTCGTATTCTTGTAACCCTCGACGGCGGAGCCAATCTTCAGGTCAGTCAGTTTTACACCATGGCTGAAATCAACATAGCCTGGATAGAAGCCAGAGATATCACCAATACTCTGGATAATAGAAGCATTGTAAACGTAAACTTCGGTATCGTTCATTGCCGCAATCGGGCACTGAATCTCGTAAGTTTGACCACGCTTACCACGCACCTTTACAGGGTTAGAACCATACCGTACAGAGACATAAGTATCAGCGTAGGGGACAATATGGAAAGTACCATCGGGCTTCACGCCTGTCCAGTTTGTCGGAGTGTAACCACGAATGGTCATATCATCAGAGGTGCAAGCAGCGCCTGTATACTTTGATGCCATGTATTTTTCCTGATAACGCTGGAACTGACGCCGCTGGTGGCGTTTATTGCCGTGCATCATAGGCAGATAGCTAGTTGTGCCATTGTCCTCATAAGTACGGAAATACTTGCGCCGCATATCCATAATCCACAGCTTTTCAGGCTTTACATCCTGATAGTCTTCGAACTTCTTCAGGATACGGGTAGAGCTCCATGCCAGAGCACTCTCACGGCTCAGGAACATCTTTGCGAGATCGTCTGCAAACAGGTCACGAATCTTACACCACAGCTTAGAATCATGTGCGTTAAACACACTCTTTGTGCCGATAGTGTCCATGTCCTCGTAGCCGTAACTCAGGGTCAGACCACCTTCATTGTCGTTACCCATAGCGGTATCGTTGTCGTAGTCAAAACAAAAATCCCAGTGTACGAGGTCAGTAGTGTGTGGGAATACGTTCTTTGCACGGTTATCAACCATGGTATGGCGCTCAGTAAACAGATAGTGGAACAGGGCAGAATCCTTGATAAAGTAGTTTTCAAAATTCTTCTTGAACTCAGCATCATCTGCATTCACGACCCAGTTCTGTACCCGAATCCATGCGTCTTTAGCTGCCTGAACCTCTTCCTCAGTACAAGCCTTATTGATGTAACGGAATTCAAAGCTGTGGTCGCCATCCCAAGTCTCCTCGGAGAAGTCGCCACTCAGGAAGCGTGCCTGTGCATCGGTGTTATTGTCAATCTCAATGATAACTTCCTTGTGATTGTTCGGGTCCATACCCATGGTGTCACTATTCTTCTTTGAGTTACCAAAATCGCCGCAAGCATAGAAATGCCACTGACCATCCTTGAAGACAGTTGCGTTTGTGGTGTCGGTCTCCTGAATAAAAACGACACAGGGGTAGAATGCCATGGTGTCGCGTACCTTCGGGTTGTCCTTGCGAGCTTGGCGAATGTACGGGTTGAACTCATTAAACTCGTCTGCCAGCAGAGCGTTATTTGCATTCTCAGAAGAGGCAACATTGACTTTGATGTTAAAATACTTCTCACCAACACTGTTTTCTGTAAATGCATACTTGCTGCCAGTGCTCTCATCACCAAAGGTGAAACCACCAGAGCAGTTGATATCAATATTACAACCAGATTCACCGTATGCATTAGAGCTAGTGCCCTGTCCCTTGTGTGAACCAATGGCGATCCAGTTGTCTTCCACAGCGCGGCCATTTTTGTAAATGTGCTGGATGGTCGTATTCGGAACTTCGTTCTTTTTGCCAGTCGTAAAGGTTGGAGCAGAGATCTTGATAATGCGCAGGTCTGGGCACTTCTCAGCCAGTAGGTCAGGATTCAGCTCGCCGCTCACATCCGTAATATCATTGCGGGTGTAGCGCTCAATCATTTCCTCTGCATTCTTTGCGTCTGCAATAAAGTTATCAAGGATCTCGTCGTCCGTCAGATTCATCATATAGGACTTCATGCGGTAAACCAGCACGTCACAATCAGGAGAACCAATCGTAATGCCTACCGGAGAAGCCTGTGTAAAGTTGTCGCTTGCGTCATACAGCTCAACACGACAGGGAATACCATCCAACCATAGAACCATTTCCTTATACTGACTGTCTGGCAGAATGTTGAATTCGAACTCCATAAAGTCATCTTCACAGGTCGGCAGGGAAATGCTATTCTGCTCACTGGTCAGTGTGACTTTTTGTGCCTGAATGTTCAGACCGATGCCGCCGTTCAAACAGGTCAGCGCCGTAGCATCGTAGTTCTTGACATTCGTAGTCTTAAACACAAGTTTAAAGTTCTTACCTAACTTCTTTGCGTCATCACCAAACAGCTTGTAGCTGATATTTGCAGTCGTGCCAGCCTTTACACAGAAGTAGGTATCACCATCTTCATCCAGCTGATAACCACCATTAGACCAGTCGAAGTTGTTGCTGACGGTCAGCTTTGTATTGCCGTCAGTCCACAAACGAGTCTCGTCAGCGTTTGTCTTGCCAGCTGGATTGAAGTCAAAAGCCAGATTTGTCTTAACAGGTTCAATCGTAATGCCGAGCTTTTCAATGTTAACTTTGATTTCTTTACTCACAGAACCACAGACGATCTTCAGCGTATGAGCACCGATTTCAGCGGATTTCCATGTCCAAGTCTGCATTGTGCGTCCAACGGTCAGAGTAGCAGCCTTAGTGCCATCGACTTCCAACGTCACGGTGGTTGTAGAGCTGGAAGGGTCATAAACGGTATAGTTAATTGCGACGTTGCTGTACTGCTTTGCACTTGCTGTCTTTGTGGCACAGCTGATAATGGGAGTTGTATTGCCTTCGACCGCCCACATGATATCCTTTTTAATTGTGTTGCTGGTCACGGTTTTTCCATTGATTTCTGCGGTCATGGAGACTTCTACCAAATGTGCGCCGTGGGTCTGTGCAGGAATAGCATAAGTCAACTGTCTGCCGGTAACGCTGCTTGTGGTAGAGCCAAGAATCTTTCCATCAATCGTAAAGTTGATAGTTTTTGCAATATTGCCATACGGAGTGTAGCGGAAGGTTACCTCTCCACTATAAACCAGCGTATCATCAAAAGAACTCTCCAGATAGAACTCAACAACATTGACAGTCCAAGTCTTTGTACCAACACTGCCCACGCTATCGGTCACCTGTAGCTTAACAGTATTGTCACCGCTGTGCAGATACTGGGTTGCGTCAAAGCTGTTCTTTCCCTGGATAACGGTCTGCGTGCCAACTTTTGTATTGCCGACATACCAGACGCCAGTAGCAGAACCAGTGTCATCGCCAGAATTGTCCACAGAAGAGAACTTGAAATTGATAATAGCTGAGTCACCAGCAATCACAGTTAGCGCAGAGCCATCCAGACGCTCGATCTTGATAACACTTGTACTGCCGCCAGTGCCACCGCCTCCACCACCTTGGATGACAACTTGTGTTTTCACAGTGCCATTTTCCAACAGGCTCAGCTTTGAATCCTCGTAAGTAATATCATACTCACGCCCAGAATTCGGGTCAGGCTTCACATTTTTCAACTGCTCCTGAATTTCAGAAATATCGCCATTGATAGTGTCAATACTATTCTGCAAACCAGAAGCAGTATTTTTTACCACAGTCAAATCATTTGCCACGGTCTCAACGCTGGTCTTTTCAGCCTTTGCTTCTAACAGCTTGTTGATTGCCTGTTTGTTGTAATAATCACTTTGCAAGGTCTCAGGCAAGTTACCAACGCTATCCTGTAGATTTTTTACAGCAGCATCATTGCTGGTCTTGTACTCGGTCAGTTCAGTCTTAACGGGCGCAATCCTCTCATCAATTTTTGCTTCAACGGTCTTATTAAAGGCTGTCACCCATTCAGCACTCGGGTCGGTGTTCAATGTAATGGTCTTGATAACCTTTTCGCCATTTAAGAACTTGACCGTCTGTGTTTCAGCATCATACTGGACATCAAACTTTGCCAGACCGTCAACCTTGGCGATATCATCCTGAAGCAGGGTAACAAAACCGTCAACCTGTTCCTTGGTGTAGTAGTTTGCCAGTGTGTCAGCCAGACCATCTACGACAGCCTGTGCTTCTTGTGCGCTCTGTGCAGCCTGAGTGGCAGCAGTCTGTGCCTCACCAACCTTCTGGCTCATCGTAGCCAAGAACTGAGTATACCAGTCATCGCCGGTCGGATCGGTCATTGCGGTGCCGGTAAGTGCTTTCAAAACATTCAGCTTTTCGTTCGGCTTTGTACGCCACAGATAATTCTTCGATTCACCGCTGCTAGGTACGGTAATTGCACCAGTCGCCATAATTTCAAACTTCAGCACACCCTCTTTGATGGTGGCATAGTTGCTGACCATCCAGTAGAACCGGATTCTATCACTGCTATAGCTCACATTGATAGGTGCGGTATAGTTTTCAGCATTATTGGCGTTTACATAGTGAATTTGAATCGTCATAGTCATCAAGTCAACGCCATCGTAATAACGCGGCATCTCAAACGGAATTACCTGACTGTTGTTTTCCTGTGTGATATTTACCTGAGTCGGACTCAGTGTGATTTCTTTATTGGTATCAACCGTAGAAAAATCATTGTCCGAGAAGGTATCAAACCACGTATAGTTACCACTTCTAGTGAAATTCTGGTCTTCCACAGAGAAGGTTGCCACATCCTCATCACAATCAACCACTGGACTAGCATCTTCCACGGAAGCCTCCATCGTCATTGCGGGGCTTGCAGCGACCATACGTTTGGATTCTTCAAATGATAATGCCATCTACTCACTCCTCTCATTAAGTATCTTTCTTATTATCGATATATTTTTCTTTGAGGACATTCTCATAAGTGATATAGGGATAATACGGATAATAGCGGCTCAATGTAACATTCATTGTGCCTTCTCCAATGTTTTTATCTATCTTTTTTATAATCCACTCAACTGCAATATCAGACTTTAAGTACTTTGCTGCATACTTTACCTTTTCATTTACGTCAAGCCACGGAATCATGTGCATACTTAATGTGATAGAATCCGTCAGTCGGCAATTTTTCCATAGCGTGTATTTACATACCGTCATGGTTGATTCGTCCGATGTATATCCGTCAAACTCACTACCCGAGCACACAAGGTTTCTTCGCCCGATTTTATCAATCGTCAACCGACTATTGTATAAGTCATCAATGCGGTTTGGGTCATTTACGACAACGTACTCAAGGTTGTCACATGCCTCCGCAATCTTGTCTGCCTCAATTTGTTTTGCGGTCGGCATTGCATCCACAAACTTCGTCATAGCATGAGACTGAGACTGACCAATAAAATAGACCCGGCTCTCAATAAGAAGAGCAGGGTCTGATATCTGGATCTCTGTATTCGTTGCTGGATTATACTTCACATACACGGTGTCATAATTTTTCGTGGATGGATTATAGATTTGTTTCGGGTAATAGCGCACCTGTGGATCACGCTGTTCTTTTTCGTATTTGCCTGTAAGTGCGTTAAACTTATATGTGAATGCACCATCAGTTGCCTGATTTAACCAGTGCTCACCATATTTTATGACGTAATAACGCCCTTTCTTTAGTAGAGAGGTATCTTCTGGTTCGTCCTCTCCTTTTTCGTTGGTAACAGCCTTAAACAACATCATAGGTCCATACACTGCACGTGTCGTTTCCCGATACTGTCCTTCTCCAGTCGGATTCGATTTAATTGTCGTAACAAGGTTCTCAACACAGATTCTTGCATTTATCGCAATATCTTCTGGGCAAATAAACGAAAATCTTGTACCGTCCTGAATACTTGCTTGTTTTAATTTTAACAATAAAATAGACGCGCCGGTATCATTTGGGTTCATGTTGTAGCTCATATTCAATTTATTATCTTTAAGCAGCGTAACAACATCATTCCATTCTTTTGTTCCTTTTTTACAATACACGACCTCGCCAGTACCGTCTGGGTCATTTTTTTCAAGTTTATCCTTACAGAAATAGTCGCTGGAGTTTGATGCACCCCATACCTCTACACAGTTATGGATCTGACCGTAATCGACGCTGGCATCTTCGCTGATAACCATACTCTTAAATGTATCCTCGTCCAGAACAACGGGGTCGTCGTAGCCAGATGGAATTTCTTTGCACACAAAAGTATCGTCGTCAAAATACATCTCGAAAGGAAAGTAGAGGTCTCTCAACTCCGTCAAAATGTTCCAGATGGTCGTGCCAGTATTATATTCTAGGTCGTGCGGAATTCGCCGCACCCAGTAATCTACCATACTCTTTGTCAGTCCTGAAAGTTCAAATGTCTCCTTAATGGAATCGCGAACATAGTGCGGCTTCTTTTTGTCATCTTCGTAATAGTTGACCCCATCCTTAACCACGAGCTTGCGGTCATACATCGGAATGCGCGTTGCGTATCCGGTCAGTGTTCCACCAAGCGTGCCGTCAAGCAAACAGGTCATATCAAGGCAAGAAAGGCTTAGTTTGTTCGTTGTGGCATCATAACTGTATCCATTTTGCTGTATTGCATATACGCCAGCGCCATACCAGTGTACACCATCTGTATCCACAAAGTTCGTGCCAGTTCGTATTTCAGCCTCACCAGAGTATAAAGCGTGATAGAAGTTATATATCTGAGTTAAACCATCTTTCAATTCCCATATCGTTCCTTGAATATCGTGCATTGAATAGCCAACAAATACACTTGTGTCATGGAAATATTTATCAAGCTCTTCTTTGGTACAGCCAGCAATCGCTGCAACATCGGCTGCAGATAATATCCTTCCTGCTGCGATACCACCCTCTACAGCAGCAATCATATTCTTTACACGTATTGTTTTCCCATAAATCGTACAGTCAACACCAAAACTATCAAGTTCAAGTATTTTACTTTGTAAAGTTGAACCATCTCTTTGAACTGCATCACAAGCTGCATTGAAAATCACTTCAATATAAGACCTGATATCTGCATTCAGCAGCGGAATAACAACATCTCCTCCGCCTATCAGTAGTGGAGTGTATGCAATCTCATACGTCTTGCCATTTGTTGTATAACCATCTGAAGATGCAACAACGGTCGAATATGTTCCAACATCTCCTTGCTCTTTCACAAAAGATGCATATTTCTCTTTATTTTCATCTGTCCAAATAATACGCTTACGGTTTATATTTTCGATATTGCCATACTGTTCATAACCGCCAACCTTATATCTCCACTTTGCTTGCCTTAACTCTGTGTCCTTTTCTTTGTATATCGCACTATTTTTGATTTTTGCATCGATCTCTTCTTCTGGTATTCTTACCGCGTCCGCCCCAACAAGCGGCATACTTGTTGGAGCTTTCATACCAATCTGTAAGCGCAGCATCTTGCTCGTCCACTCCTCTGTGGAGAACTGAGAAATAGAGAATCCACTCTTCGGGAAGATATCAAGATTAAAAGTGCGCCGTGTATCTGAGTCTGCGTCAATCGAGTTAGAACCACTTAACGCAAGTCCTTCGATCGTATCAATAATCTGGTAGTCTTTATTCAGCAGTTCAATACGACAATATAATCTTTTTGACCGGCTTTTCAGTAAGGCCAGATCTTCTTCTGTAGGTAAGTAAGTCATGGCCCACCTCCTTAAATCAAACCAGCGTTCTTCATGTCATCGCTGCTATTCAAATCGCCAGTCTCTACAAAATCAAATGAGATTTCTACCTTATCCGGATGCTCATCATCTGAGTAAGAAACATTTCCATTCACATTCATCAGCCATGCGCGGCCATCGTACATCTTCAATGCTTTTGGCTTTTTGTTCGTTAGCCAATTGATAAAAGTCTCCCGATAGTCAATAGACCCATCAAAATCAAACTCATCATTGTTGCGATCCCACTTGATAATAACACCAGAGAAGTTGCCGCTATAATAATTTGCCTCACTACCATAGAATACGATGGGATACTTGCTTCCCAATGTCGTCTCCACAGACGCTTCTTGATTGCGCGTAATATTCGTGACAGCTGGCTCAAGACCAACATAATATGATATGTCTTTATCCATTAGCCATGCTCCGTCAAAATCGCTTACGGCACTTGTAGATGTGTACACTTGTTCAATTTCATCCACAACAGGAACTGCCATATACTGATACTTCGTTTTTCTGCCACGTGCGAATTTGTCATAGCATACAATCAAAATAGGTTCAACGGAACTTATGATCTTCTTTTCATAAATCGTAATCCAGTCGTATTTGCCAAACTCTCTACGTTTTACGCGAATAGAATCAAAATTATTAGGCTCGTCCGCGCTTTTCGTAACGGTAAGCTTGATTCTACCTTCTCTTTTTTCATTCTCTGCCACAATTTTAAGTTTCTGCAGTTGTCCGTCATACTCAATTCTGAATGCGCAAAAATCCGTGTCCAGAACATATCCATTCACAGTTTCTCCAACCGCTCGCACATAATACACCTTATTATTATCAAGGCTTTCTACGTTGAACGCATGTGAAATAGATCCGTGGTATATCTCCTCATGTAGCAAAGTCTTGTCTGAATCATAAAGCTGATATTTATAAAGATTCAGTGTCTCGCCCTCTTCTTCGATGTTTTTATACTCGACATTAAAAGAAAAAGCAGGGAAGGGAATTGTCTTTTCAGCGCGCGCTTCCACATCAACAAACTTTAACACCGGTTTTTCATGGCAATAAAAAAGAACGGCATCGCTTAAATCACTTGTCTTGCCGTTCTGATTTGTTACTGCAATTTTAAGATAGTAGGGGAGTAGTCTGTTGCGTACAAGGTTCGCTGGCAGCATAAACATACGTACAGAAGATGAACCACTGGTTTTCACTGTCTGGTCAACAATACTATTGCCGGAGGCGTTGTCGTAGATAATATACTCCACTTCATTGATCGTGTCATCGTAACATGTGTACCGCACGATATTTTCCTGCGTAGCGTCTATTACGGAAAATTTTGAAATTATCGGTTTCGCCAATTTAACACCTCCTTATTTTACGCCATATATCTCACATGGAATAATCAAATCGTTGTTTGTTGTAATGGCCGTCTCACCAGAGCTTTGTGCGTCAAAGAATGTAATTTCAGTGCAATATTTATTATTCTTTTCATATGCTTTTACATAGAACGGACGGAAAGCGCTTTTTATATTTGTGTCAGAATTGTATGATACACTTGGAGTAGAATTGTCGCCAGCGCTCAAATCATAAATCATACACAGCTTCGGCGTATTCATAGTGACGCAGTGATATTCTGCACCACTCCATTCACCTGCGACTGGTTTCGACACAATAACAGAAACTTTGCTCAAATATTCGAGCACCCGTTTTGTTGCGGCACTCTCTGGATCAATCTCAACAACTTCTCTCTCTTTGTAGCCACGGAAGATAAAAATATATCCTGAATAATCGCTGTCCGCTTCAAAAGTCAACTTGTTCTCTTCGCCAACGGCAGAGTATGCATCTTTTGAATCGTTCTTCCATAGTAGCTGGAAAATCTGTCCAGCCTTCAACTTGTCCACAGTAATAGTATCAGTGGTGATTTTATCCCCAGAAACTTGCGTAAGGCTGTTGTTTACAGAAGTGGAATCAAGCGCCACTTTACCGTTTTTGTCAATGGATATAGCACCAGTCAAGTTAAGCTTTGTCGCCTTGATTTTTACAGTATTTGTACTCTGGTTTATCAAAGTAGCAATGTTTTTTCCGGTATAATCCGTCTTAGCCACCTTTGAATCAATACTTTCAGTTGCTGTTTTAATGTGCTCTTCAAGTTTTTTATTTGCATTTAATTCTGCAGCATCCGCATACTTTTGAGCTTCAGTTTTTGTGGCACACAGTATGATGGCATTCTCATTTTTTGAAATTCTAGATTCTGCAAGCGAAATTTTTGTATTTAGTCCGCTCATGTCCTCATTGTATTTTTTAGTGGTTACGCGGGCTTCAATCTGCTGCTTTGTACTCTCCAAATCAGAATTATATTCCGTTTTAAAGCTTACAAGGTCACCATCTATTTTGCCAGCGGCATCCAGTGCCTCGTTTGCTTTTGTATCATCCGTGTATTTTAGCGCCACAGCCCAGTCAGTCCGACTAAAGCTTTCAGTTATAGGACGCGCTGTCTGACATACAAGAACTTTATTATCACCAGAACTACTTGCCCAGACATCACCACGGTTATATGGGGTTGAAGGCTTTGTGAAAAAAACACGTCTTGATCCATTTGCTGTATCGGTTTCAAGGCTTGCAGCTCTCAAAACTTTCAATAAATTCTTATTACTAAGAGTCTCCCATATAAAAGTGTCCGTCCACCTATACGCATCATCAGCCTTCATGTCATAATAAAGGTCGCCAATGTGCACTCTCTTTGCATCCTCCGTTACCCAATTTACTGTCGGAGCCGTATCAGTAGATGGTACACCACTGTAGAACCATAAGCTGAGTTGTCCGTCTGCCTGATCTTTTAGCGTTAAAAATTCACTGACATCCGTGTATTTGACAATAGTGTCAGCAAAATCTGTATCAATAATGGACAGCTGACTGCCAACCACGTTGACTTTGCTGTCCACTGTTTTCATTGTACCAATATTATCGGGGGAACATACTAGTCGCTTCATATCACCCTGCAATGCAGTCACAACCACACTCTGTCCAACCGTATAAATCTGGTCAGAGGTAATGTTATACTGGCTTCCAAACACGGATATTGTGTATGTATTCCCACTCACCGCAGTTACCACGCCAGTCTGCGATTTGTCAAATTTTGCGTCATTGAGTTTCTTTTCAATCGTGTCTACGATGACTTTACTCAACACGTCGATTGCATCTTGACTATTTTGTGACATCTCGTCCCTCCTTTATAAATGTATACTCGATCTCAACCTACCCAACCCACCCTGAGCCAAGTATACTTCGTATTTATTTTTGCTTATTGTACTGTTTAACGTCTATTCAGTTCCTGTACAACCTTGTTCGGCAGACGATTTACCAACTCACGAGCCAGTGCATCGCTATCACCAACGGGATTGTTCACATTCACATCACCAATAGACAGGGAAATACCACCAGCGTCGCGGCTTTGCACCATAGAAGCAGAACTATGTTTTGCCAATTGATCGCTGAACCACTTGTCTGGATTGCCGCCCATCTCAAACAGGCGAGAGGTAATATCAGCAGGAACAACACCATCGCCAGTCTCAAGATATGTATAACGTCCAGAAGCTGGCTTACGAACAATAAGTTCTGAACCTCTTTCGTCAACGTTTGCAAAATGATTCGTTTTAGAAGATTTAAGACCATTCGCGTGACCACCCAAAAAGAAACCAGCAAAACCTCCCAAAAGAGTACCAATCAATGCTCCTACAGGTCCACCTATTGCCATACCCGCAGCTGCGCCCAGACCAGCACCAGTAAGAGTTGTAGCAGCCGTTTTGACTGTTTTATCTTCATTGGCGGTTGCGTCATTCTTTTTGTCTGTTTCGTCAGTTGCTTTATTCTCTTCTTTAGATACGATCTGTGTAGCGTTAATTGTGAGATTTGTTGCGCTCTTTTGTGTGTTTTCGGCAGTTTCAGAACTACTATTCGCAGTGTCTTTTGTATTCTCGGCAGTTTCTTTACTCTTGCCGAAAATATCCTTACACAGATTTACGATTCCACCAATAGGACTTATGTCCCAGAAGAACGAAGCAACGGACTTTATTGCCTTCTTACCAAAGCCATCTTCTTTATTGGACCAGATTTTCTTCTGATTCTTCATGGCCTTTGTGCCGCCATAAATACCAAGCCCGCCAGCTGCAAGAATCGGAATCGCAGCGGGCCCAGCAGCAGCCAAGGCGCTTCCAGCTGTACCAATAAGTTTTCCAGCACCAGCAAGCAACTTACCTCCGCCACTAAGTAATGTAGTTCCAACCTTACCAATCCCGCCAAGAATCGTGGAACCAATCTTGCTCTTACTAACAGCATTACCGACAGCCTTAAATCCGTTTACAACTGTGGAAACAATGCCGCCGCCTTCGCCGGAACCGCCGAATAGGCTTTGAGCGCCACCTTTGATCGTGTTCCAAATATTTGTAAACGCATTGATAATTCCATTGCCAGAACTTACAACCTGTTTTGTAATATTGTTATTCGCGGTTGTTAATATGTTCTTTAATGCGGTTCCCGTTTCTGTTGCAGTATCAACGAGCGTGGTTTTGACAGCGTTGACTGCCTGCTTGGCTGCATTAACATAAGATGTGCCAGAACTTGCAGCCTTTTCGCCACCATTATTTAAGAATCCTTTTATCGTATTCCACAGACCTTTTGTGCCGAGATCTTTGTACTCACCAGTCTTAAACATGGAATACAGATTATTTAGTTTTGTTAGCGTATTTATCAGTGATTCAAGGTTTGTAATCAAATTCTGGATGCCGGTGATCGCGCTGCCAGTATTTAGACTTGCAATGATCTTATTGTGATATCCGTCCAGTGAGCCTTCCATCTGAGATAGACTCATCTTCTGGATCTGCGCAGTGTACTCAAGCTCCTTCTGGTAATCCTTCCAGCTCTTGCCGATATCATCCATGACCTCAGACAACTTGTCCTTGAACTCATTGTACTTCTTGATCTGGTCGTCAATAGCCTTTTCAGCGTCTTTATTATTCCATTCACGCTGCTTGTCGGCAAGGTCTTCGCGTGCAGTACGCACATCTTCGGCGTTTGCCTGCCACTCGTAACCATTCTCAGTGTACACACGGGTCGTGCGCTGTTGCTGGGCACGGGCGAGAGCATCTTGTGCCTTGGAAAGTTCAATGGCGCGTTCAGTAGCCTCATTATTTTCTTCCAGAGCTTCCTTCTGCTTATTCAGGGCTTCAATCCGCTTGTCGATGACTTTGCCCATAGCATCGCCCCAAATCTTGAGGTCGTTATTAGATTTGTCATTTGCGGACGAAAGGAGAGAGAGGAAAGAAGAAAGGATGTCTTTTGCATCAGATAGAGCAGACTTGAAACTTTCGACCGCATTTTTCGCGTCCTCCCAGTGAGCAATCAGTTTCGCCATCACTTGGGCATCGGTTTCTTGAACATCTTGATATTTCTGATTATAAACAGCAGTCAGTTCATCTAAAGCTGCTTTCTTGGCAGCTTCTTTATCCTCATCAGATGCGTCAGAAGAATCAATACGACCAACTGCACGGTCATATTTTTCTTTTGCAACCTTATATTCTAAAGTCGCCTTAACCAATACGTCGTACTCTTCTTCGGTAGGAGCACGTACAGCATCGTACATCTTCTTGAGATAATCACCGTATACAGTTCCATCAAATTCCTTCATTAGTGGTTCAAGCTGCTTCACATACATATCACGCAAACCAGTTGCGTTGATTTTATATGTTCCATCATCTTGTATGAACTGATCGAGGAAAGACTGGTCAATTTGACCGAGCTCTTGAAGAGTATCTTGACTTTTAAGACTTCCGGTTTCCTGAATCTCTTCCAAAGCGCTACGGAAAGCACTAAATGTACTCTGGAATTTATCAATTTTAGTGTTTGCATCTTCGATGTCCGTGCCAAAACCGTTCCAGAAATCAGTCATGGAGATATCGCCTTTATTCAGTTGTTCAAGGCGATTTGACCACAGCTTAGCCAGACCGGTTTGCCCACTATCATTGGCAGCATTGATAATTTTCCCAACAAGAATTTCAGCGGCCTTCTTGATCTTGTCATCATCGACATTGAGATTTCCGTTCTCATCAAGGAAAATGCCATCGAGTTCTGGGTGCTTGGTAACTAGTTCGGTGACTTTCTTTAGTGTATCGTAATCCGCAATCTGTTCTCCATTTGCATTATCAATTTTAGACAGATCATGAAGGATCTCCATGCCAGACTGGAATTCGTCTGTTTTACCAGTTGCTTCATCCAGCGCGGTATTTACACCTTCAATTGCATCCTTCAGTTGATTGAGCGAAATAGTCCCGTTCTTAGCGTGAGTGTCAAGATATTCAAGGACTTGATTGTACTGTCCGATCTTACCCGTGCCATCATTTGTAGCGGCAGCATGTTTTAGTTCTGCCTGAATCAGATCTCGACATGCAGTGGCATCTACAACCAATTCATTTCCTTGCTTTTTTAAACAAGAAGTATATTTGGAGTCAAGCCCCATGAGGGATTTCATCGTGTTAAGACTTATGCTACCCCACTTGTTGTACTCCTCCATAGCAGAAGTCAGAGTGGACCATGCGTCAAGAAGTGTTTTAGAAGAATCCGCTGCCTTGTTCGAAGAATCAGCGGCCTTTTTCGAAGAATTGCTAAACCCATCGAGCTGATTGCGTAAACCGGCAGCACCATTCATTGCGGCAGACATATTATTTCCAATAAGCGTTAATCTGGTGTTCAATGCGTTCATAACACCGTCAATTTTAGCTTGAACAGCGTCAGCATCTTCTCCATTGGCTGCTCCCTGTGCAGCGGCTAATGCGGCAGCAAGTTCGCCTGTTCCGACAGTGGCATCTTTCAAAGCTGGGCATAAAGCAGTAAGCTTATTCTTTTCATCTTCAGTTGCTTCAGTAAATGTCTCGGCTTTTTCTGCAGCGTCTCCCTTTGCAATCGCATTTAGTTCTGATATCGCCTGAGAAATAGCTTCCATTTGAGCTTCTGCATATTGAGTTGCCAACAAATCTGCATACGCACTTTGATTGACTTGGAGCTTTCCATTAACAAGTTCAAGAGTATTAAGATACTGGTCATCCATTTGTAAAAGAGCCTGCAACGAATCAACGCTCATGTACCCATACTGGTTGTATTCTTCAACAGCGCTAGAACAGGCTTTGTATGCTGATTGAATATTATCGATGACGCCCATTGTTTTTTCGAGTTTATCGGCGTAATCGTCAGCAGCTGCAGAGTTACTAATTTGCACAAGACCGAAACTTTCAAACACACCAATTAGAGACTCAAATGATATTTTATTCTCGTCTGCAGTTTTATGGAGTTTTTCAAGCGCAGCTGTTTCGGTCTCAGTTTGATGAGAAGAGTCCTTATCAATGTTGATTATTGCCTCGCCACTCATTCCACTAAATGCATCAAGCCCATTGAATGTTTTCCAATCGCTTTGCTGAGAATCACCATTGTCGATATCATTCTTGATTTGTTTTATTTTTTCTGAGAATATATCAAGATTGGTAGTGTCAATACCTGTATTATCCTGTGCATTCGCCAGAGCTTTAGTGGCTGCAGTCATTGCGTTCGTGCCGGCAACATATTCGTCCTTGTACTGAGTGAAACTGTCAGCGTCAGTCTCGTAGCTGTTCATTTGCTCAGACACGGCAGAGGAAAGCTCTTCAACCTTGGTTTTCTGGGATTTAAAAGTTTCATTCAGAGCATCGAGTTCTTTCTTTTTATTTGCATACTCTTCAGAATCTTTTCCGCTAGAAGCTTCAATTTGGTCAAGTTCAACCTGAAGATTACGACGTTTTTGAGTAGTATCTTCGAGTGCTGCTGCATACTCATGGAGAGATTCAGTCTTAGAAACTTTCTCTGCAACCTGATGAGTGCCAGCATTTGCACCACCCTCGGCATAAGAAACATTTACTGTGCGGGATTTCACAATACTGTCTTCTGTTTTATCATTCACAACAGCACTTGTGTCGGCATTTGCTTTATCGTTCGCGTCCTTCTCCAGTTGCTTCTTGAGTTCGAGTTGAGCCTGCAACATATCGTTGATGGCTTGTAACCGCTCGCGCTCGGCAGGATCAACGATATCCTCGATCTTTTTAACACCAGCGTCCTTCAGAGATTTGTTAAGCTCGTCAATCTTGGACTGAATCTCTTCAACATCCTTAGTGGCTTGCTGTGCAGCATCGTGAGAATCATTCATTGCAGCGACAAGTTCTTCAGAATGCGTTTTTAGGTTCATAAGATAATCGACAATTTTAGTTGCGATAAAGGCAACAGCAGCTACACCAAGAGAGAGGAGAAGTTGTTTGCCATATTGAGCTACTACATTCCAGGCCTTTTGAGCCGCAGTAAGAGCTACTGTGGCGACCGTGCTCATCTGTTTAACGCTAATTTCTTTCAAGAATGCTTGAGAAAGTTTATAGACACCATTTTCTTGTTCTAAAATTCCAGCGTTGAACAGTTGTTGCGTTTTACTTGCATCGGAACAATGATTGGCGTAATCTTCCATCAAAGCAATAGCATCTTGTGTGTTTGGAAGTGCGAGTACCCCTTTAGCGTCTTTTAACCCGCCTGCCTTCATGAATTCGTTCAGAACACCATTTGTAATGCCGTCTTTTTGAGATGCTATTTGTTCAAATAATTGAGAATTGAATTTTTCACCTGTTTGAACAGCATTTTTTGTATTTTCAATATAGTCCTCTAAGCCTTCATCAAAAGAAGACAAACTGAGAAATGCTTTTTGTTGAGCTTCGTCAAGATTTACAAATTGCGCAATAAATCCATCAATGCTTCCAATATCGTTAAAAATTGAATGACTATCAAATTTTTTTGCATTTCCGATTTGATAATTTCCCAAGAGCATATATTTCTGAAGGATTTGCGGCAAATCTTTAAGCTGCTCTGACGCTTTTAATGTTTTATCAAGAGATCCATCTAAGGTCGTTAATTCACCTATTGACTTGTTGATTGTCAAACTGTATACTAATCTTAGTGGTCGGCAAAGATTATTTGTGAAATAGGTGATAAGAATTATGAGAATTGGTGAAATCGAAGCAGATATTGACTATAGACACGGCAAAGCGAATAAATGGGGCTTTTGGACAATAGGAGCTTTAACTGCTGAGGGAAAAAAGATTCTGAAAAAGTATCCAGACTATAAAATCCTAAAAGATGATTGGAGAGTAAAAAATGATGACGAATTTTTTGCATCAGTTGTTTATGCCTATATGGTTGATTGTATTTTACAAGAATACAGCGACAACGAATATTTAATGAATGAATATGTAAAAGCAACCGAAGATAAACTAGCGACTCGCCCAAGCGGAAAAGGAGAGATGTCTCGCAAAGGTATAAACGAAGCATTCTTAAAGTCGTTCGAAGATTATATAAAAGAACAAAATAATCCCGGTATACTTAAAAGAGAACAAGAACAAGAAGAAAAAGAAAGAGCAGTAGCGCGAGCGCTTTCAGCCGAATACGAAGCAAAACATCCTCATATCACTTGTCCCTACTGCAAATCCACGAACACCGAAAAGATCAGCACCGTGAGCCGCGCTGTGTCTGTGTCCCTCGTGGGCGCTGCCAGCGGGAAGATCGGCAAACAGTGGCACTGCAAAAACTGCGGCAGTAATTTTTAAAGGAGAATTAAAATGAAAGTCAATCAGGACATTATGAACCTCATTTGCAAGCTTGAATACAGAATTGGCGACACATGTGCAAATAGCGACTCGTACAACGGATGGACTGATGAATGGGGCGCTGATTTTCGGTATCCTGTAACCGTTGACGGCCATGGGAAATTCAGAGGTCGAATTGACGATCTTGGACTTGAACCGGAATCGCTTGGCGATATCTATTATAAATTTGGCGCAAACGAGATGCATATTGGGTACGGTATCAAGCATGTCCTAGAAGAGCTTGAAGATTTATATGGTCTTGATTTTGTAAAGCTTGAAGCAGAGCGGAAAGCAAAAGCGCAGAAGTGATTGTATTACCAGCAAAACCTAGTAAACAATTCTATCGTAAGAACTGTGGGTATGAATGGTAAGGATGTGAACCAAGTTGTCTTTGGTGATGGCAATTGTATGCACTGACGGAATCGTTGTATCTGGCGATTTTAGAAGATCGAGATCTATCACAAATCCACAAACAGGGGATAAACAAGTTGTAGAATTTTACGACGATACGCACAAATTGATTAAAACAAAATCCAATCGTGTAGTTGGCCATACTGGAGACTACTCTTTCAACAGCGGAGAATTAGTAGAAGACACGATATGCAGTGTGCTGCAATTGACAGACGCACTGAATTCTCCAATTGATAGTGAGTTTGCGTATCTTGTTAGCTCCATTAGACATAACAAAAACTCACTCATTGAAGCTGGTATTATAAACGGACATAGAATTGTATTGACATGGAAACAAGGCAAACCAATTAAACAGATAGTTACAAAAGGATGCGCAATTGGAGATATTGATGTATTCGAAAAATATAAAGAGGAATTCGAATGTGAAATACAAGATATAACAATTAAAGAAGCTGTCCCTTTATTGCAAAAATATAACAGACTGATTGCGAGCGAAACGCCTACGATTAGTCCAGACTGTGAAGTAATGATCATTGAATAGTTATGCTTGCCACCCGGAACAAACACATTTTATATAGTTTGCCCCATCTTTGGATAAAATATAATATTCGTCTTCATGCGGCTCGATACAGTTAATATTTTCTTCTTTTTCAAGTTCAACAAAACCTTTTTGATTACTTTCGCGATAATAAAATTTCTTATATGTCACTGTATCTCCTCCTTCCATCGAAATATAGCAAAAGCCCGGCCTCCCAGCAATAGGGAAGTCGGGCTTGTTCATTATGATGACTGCACAGCAGTTACTTCAGAAGTTCAGCAATCTCTTCAGCAGTCATACCGCTGGCCAGTGCATTGGCAACAATATCTTCTGCCTTTTTACGATTCAGCTCTGCCGCAATCTTTTCGTCAGCATCAGCCTTTTTCTTTTCGAGCTTTACAATCTCTTTGTTGAGTTTTTTCAACTCTGCTTCTTTTGCTTTACGCTGGGCGTTCAATGCAGCGATATTATCACCAATGGATGTTGAAGCGATTCAGAATGCCGTAGAAAATCGATTGATGCAGAGCTGCCATTATGAAACCGCTCGCTGCTACATGAATTATCGCTATCTGCACGGTATTGCCCGTAATAAGTACAAAGAGCTGATGGATACGGTCGATGAAAAGCTAATGGGTAAGAAGATCGACAATCAAAATGCCAATGTTGATGAAGCATCTTTCGGTGGTCGTACTGGTGAGATGAGCCGTGTTGTTTCTAAGCGTTATGCGCTGGATTATTGTATGTCAGATCTCGCAAAGAAGGACCATGAGAACAACGAAATCTACACTCATGACCTCGATAATTATGCTGTCGGCGATCACAACTGTACGAGTTGCAATATAGATAAGCATTTGGCTAAGGGATTTAAGACTCGTCAGGTTGATATTCGTCCTGCTCAGTCTATCAATACGGCATATCAGCTTGTGGCAGTTTTGTTCCAGATCCAGTCACTTTCCCAATTTGGTGGGATTGCAGCAACGCACTTCGATTTCAGTATGATGCCT
>OMGK01000496.1_pt1 | contig 27590 bp, 24 predicted proteins | sample 1645881 | NCBI WGS metagenome assembly OMGK01 (sample SAMN00849303, study PRJEB25192) | human gut metagenome
GCGCCTGCTTTGGGAGCAGGAGGCCCAGGGTTCGAGTCCCTGCACTCCGACCACCTTTCTTTGAAAAACCGCCTTTTTAGGCGGTTTTTCTGCGTTAAATGTTCAAATTTCAAATTATGATTAACCACGTTCCAACTGTGGTCAGAGAGGTAAAATAGCGGTGGAAGTCGGGACAAGGACGAGCACCGAAAAACGCAAAATCCCTAACCCATCCCTAATTGGCATAGCTCAAGTTTTTTCACCCCAAATACGACGGAAACTTGAATTTTCCAGCATTATCCACTATAATGATTCTACGGTGAGCCTTTGCGCCACCAAGGCAGCCGTGTGGGTGTATTCCCATGCGGCTTTTCGTTTGTTTGTAGTTTAATGGAGCCATTGATATGTATGACAAATCCTTGATTGCGCATCTATTACCATCTGAAATGATAATAAAAAACTATATACATGGAGACCCAGATTGCAACTATGAGAAGTATTTATTGGAGTTTGTAAATGCTTCTGACTTTTTCCGCGCAAAATCAGACGGAGATATTTATCAATCTCCCGAAAGTGAAGAGAACGGCCAATGTGATTGTATTTCGACAAGTTATCAGTTGGATTTCAAGCTAATTGCCAGTAAAACTGCATTGCAGGCAAGAAGCATTTTATACCCCAGTAAAACCGAAATTGTGAAAGGCGTAATTGTCACGAGTGAACCTAAAGTTAAAAATAGTTCGATTAAAGCAACACGTATCCATGCTGCTCTAAGAGGATATGATTTTGAAGGTTTACGGAAGTTGCGCATAACCACAATAAAGAAGCAGGGTGTCGAAAACGATCTCATTGAATTACTGGAAACCCTTGAAACACGAAAGCATCTTTTACTTTTCTTTCCCTACAAATTTGAATTTAAAAACAAGTACGAATTCCTCACCGGGATTACACAGATTCAAAATGCATTAAACAGTGATTTTCTATGTGCTATGCAATACCGGACACACGAGGTAGGATCTGATTTTGATACATATATTGCATTCATCTACGATGATAAGATTGTATTTATGATTGAGAATGGTGCTCATTTATCTTATATTGACAGCGTTAACCTTACCAAAAGTCCCGTTTATATGCAATTATTGGATTATTGTTGGTAGTTGGAGGAATATGATATGTACTTATCTACAATTACACTTAAAAACTTCAGAAAGTATGCCTATGATGGGGCGAACAAACACGGAATCACAGTAAATTTTCACAAGGGGCTAAACGCATTGATTGGAGAGAACGATTCCGGAAAAAGTGCAATAATTGATGCAATCAAACTTGTCCTCCAAACGCAAAGTGGCGAGTTTACGCGTGTTATGGATGAGGATTTTTATATTAGCGCTACCGGGGAAATTGCGACCGAATTCAGTATCGATTGCATTTTTGAAGGATTTGAAATCAACGAAGCTAAAAATTTTGTTGAATGGCTCTCGTTCGAAAAAGATAAAACCTCTGGCACGGTATTTTATAAACTATTCCTTCACTACCGGGCATGGCGTGAAAATGGTCGTATTTATACTGAACTCAAAGCTGGAGATGTCGAAGACGGTATATCGCTCGATGGTAAAGCGAGAGAACTCTTAAAATGTGTTTATTTGAGACCGCTTCGGGATGCGCAGAAGGAAATGCATAGTGGACGAAATTCACGAATTTCTCAAATACTCTTTAGCCATCCTTTGTTTTCCAACAAAGAAGATAATGCGCTGGTTACTCTTATTATGCAGGCGAATGAAGGTATAGAGAGATATTTTCTCGAAGAAGAAGGCCGCGAAATTCTTGGAAAAATCAGAAGCACACTTACTGAATTTTTAGATGAACACGCTTCTAAGGATGCGTCAATCAAAACCTCCGAAATGCGATTGAAGTCGATTTTAGAGAGTTTATCTTTAGTTGCGCCAGAAGTCCAACCCGGTTTAGGGGTATATAACCTTCTATTTATTGCCGCCGAGCTATTGCTATTGAATAGTGATACCAACGGTAGTTTGAAGCTTTCGGTTATTGAGGAATTGGAAGCACATCTTCATCCGCAAGCACAGCTCCGGTTGATCAGCTACCTGCAGAAAGAATACAACGATTCTGGTGTACAGGTGATTGTTTCTACGCACAGCTCCATTCTCGCATCTAAAATCAACATCAAAAATCTCATTTTGCTTAAAAACGACAGTTCCTTTAACTTAAGCGCAGAGTACACAGGGCTTGAAAAAGGTGACTATTTATTCTTACAGCGATTCCTGGATTCGACAAAAGCAAATCTGTTTTTTGCCAAAGGAATTATTATGGTTGAGGGAGATGCTGAATCGCTCCTCCTCCCAACGTTGGCAGATGTTATTGGAATTAATTTAGAGAAGCACGGAATCTCTGTTGTTAATGTTGGTGGAACGGGTTTCTTTAGATATTCGAGGATTTTCCTAAGAAAAGATGGCAGTGCAATAGATGTTCCCATTTCAATCATAACTGACTGTGATATTGAGCCTGATAAACAGGATGGAGAGATAGATCAGCGAGAAACCGAAACAACTGCCGCCATTGTTGCTATTCAGCGCAAGTACAATGTAGGCTGTATCAACGCATTTGTTGCACCAAAATGGACTTTTGAATATTCTGTAGCATTTAGCTGTTTGCGAGATATGCTGTATGAGTCTATTCTTCAGGCAAAGAAAATTGAAAATAGCGACCAATATGCTCTGACGGCTGCAAAAATAGAAGAAATCGAAAAAAACCTTGCAGAAGAAAAAATGAAATGGTCAACCCAAGAACCCTGTGTCACAGCGTATCAGATATATCATGACACGATGCTTAACAAAGGAGAGCCAGTAGTCAAGACGAAAGCCACATCGAAAGCAATTGTTGCGCAATGTCTGGCAAGTAACTTGAGATGGGCAATTACTGAGATAGCTTCTGCAGGAGAAGGTGGTACCCCTTTACCCAAGGAGCGTATGTTTGATTTAGATCTTTATCAGACTCATACTGACGAAGCCAAACGAGTGGCATTGGCAGAAGAAATAGAAAAAGACCCTTATCTTTCCTATCTTGTATTAGCAATAAAGCATGCTGCTGGAATTGAGGGGTGAAATGTACCATTATGGAACTAATTACAGATTTCACACCTATCGAGAAACTATTATTACCAAATGGTTGTCGCTTTGCGGATGATGCTCGCAATGTGATAAATAGTTGGGATAGTAATGACATTCTCGCATGTCCAGGAAGTGGAAAAACCACCGTTCTCATTGCAAAACTAAAACTAATAGCTGATGAATTACCACTAAAGGATGGCCGCGGGGTTTGCGTTCTATCGCACACAAATGTAGCGGTAAATGAATTAAAAGCAAAACTGGGACAATCAGCAGAAAGGCTCTTGTCATATCCCAACTTCGTGGGAACAATCCAAACTTTTGTTGATCAGTATATTACTTTTCCTTTTCTCAGACAATTTGCAGATGCTTCGATTCAAGTAGTTAGCAATGATGATTACGCAAAACATTTATATAACTTGATTTGTAGAACCAACGGCAGTCTAAAATGGTTTATTGATCAGCAGTATAGCACGTGTGGTAGTAGATTCGAATCCGTAGAAAAGTTTCTGGGAAATGTATATGTTGATGATCAGGGAGCACTTCGACTCATCGGAGTTGGACGTACATTGGCAGGAAAGGACAAAAAGGCAACCTTTAATTATAGCAGAGCCGTTCAACGTTTATTGTCCGAGGAAGGAATGATTAAGTATAACGATACATACAGATATACACTTCTGGCGCTAAAAAAGTACGGAGCATCATTACGAGAGCTTTTATCCAGACGTTTTCAATATGTGTTTGTAGATGAGTACCAAGATTGTTCAAACCTTCAGCGTGATGTGTTAGATGCGTTGTTTTCTGGCACGGAAACCATATTTCAAAGAATCGGAGACATAGACCAAGCTATATATAACAGCACAAATGATGATACGCCTGTTTGGCAAGTTGGAGATAGCTGCATATCTATTGCGTATAGCAATCGATACAGTCAAGAAATTGCCGACGTGTTATCTGCATTGCGATCTAACCAAGAAGCAATTATTTCGTCCAAGGGAGTTCAAAGCATCAAGCCCACATTATTTGTATATGATAGCCTCACGCGATTAAAAGTCATTCCCGCATTTATTCAGGAAATACAGAGCAATGGATTAGCTAAGCCAGATGGGATCTACAAAGCAATTGGAATGTTTGAACATGTAAGCGGGTTGAAGATCAGTGATTACTGGCCCTCATTTCAGAAAAAAGTCAATCAACAAGCCGCAGTTCATTTTCCAGACTATATTCTCGAGATTTCTTCTGCACTTACTAATGGATGTTTATCTTTATCCGAACGATGGATAAGAAAACTATTGAGTAAAGTTTTGCACTATGTTGGGATAAAAGATGTGGCAGGAAAAGAGTACAGTAGCACATCCATTAAGCGGTATATTTTGCACAATTTTCCTCAAATCTATCAGTCCTTAATACTCAGTCTATCCCAGATTGATGATTTCTCGTATTCTGCCGTAGAAGAAAAAATCAAAGAAATATTTACTGCGCTGTTGGGAGATAAGTGGCTTGAAAATCTTCCGGATGCGTTCATGCAACCACATCGGGAACCTCAAACAGCAAATGAAGATAGCCACATTTTCTGTGATTATGAAAGCAGTATCTCAATAGTGTTTGATACCGTCTATGGGGTAAAAGGAGAAACACACGATGCAACTCTTTATTTAGAAACAGAAACTAAGAAGAGTTCTGATATCAGGCGAATACTTCCGTTATTGGAGCGCAAAATCACACAGTGCAAAAATGAGTTGCAGGAAAAAAGTCGCAGATGCGTATATGTAGGCTTCAGCCGCCCCAAGTACTTGCTCTGCCTTGCAATAAGCGAGAAAACGTATGTTGGCCACGAAACCGCTTTTTCTTCGTGGAAAATTGTGGATTTGCGATCTAAATATGCTACATAACCAGGGAACATGTTTGATGGGTGATATTCTTCCACAAAATCAAAGTCCAAGGGACCATGATTGGTCCCTTGGACAGCTTTCGTTTTTACCCCACTCTCTCAAACGGTATCACTTTGCACCGGCTCTCCTCTGGCGGGTCGGGAGGTTCCGGGGTGTTGGCTGCCGTGACCGACTCCATGAAGCCGCCGATCTTCTCAGCCGCACCTCGCTGCATATCGTTGGTGATGTGCGTGTAGGTGTCCAGAGTGAACCCAGCGCTGTAATGGCCCAGCATGCTGGACAGGGTCTTCACGTCCACGCCGCTGGAGATCGCCATGGTGGCGAATGTGTGTCTGAGGTCGTGGAAGCGCACGTGCTCCTCGATGCCTGCGTTTTTCAGCAGCTTCCGGTTGATCCTCGACACGGCGTCCGGACTCCAGTAGCCGCCTGTCCGGGGCGACGGGAACAGGATGGGATTGTCCGGGTGCAGTTCATGCTCCTGCACCAGCAGGTCCACCGTCTGCTGCGACAGCGCCACCTTGCGGACGGAGTTTTTCGTTTTCGGCTCTGTCACATCCAGCTCTCCCTCCATACGGGTGATCTGCTTGTTCACCGTCAGAATGCGCTCTTTTACATTCAAGTCCTCCCACTGGAGCGCCAGCAGTTCGCCCCGGCGCAGGCCGCTGGACAGTTCCAGATAGAACATGGGCAGGACACCGTACTTCTCCGCTTCCTGGAGGTACCTGCCGATCTTCTCCGGCGGGAGGATGGTCATCTCTTTCTTGTCCTTGGGTGGGATGCGGCAGTTCTCGCAGGGATTGTACGGGATGAGCCGCTCTTTCACCGCCTGCTTCAGCGCCGCCTGCAGCACCGCATGGACACGCCGCACGAAGGTGTTGGACAGGGGCTTGTCGTTCTGCTTCGACCCACGGGGCATCCTGCCGTTTTCTTTCAGGTCGTTATACATTCGCTGGATGTGGATGGACGAGAGCTGCTTGAGTTTGATCGCGCCGATGGCCGGGATGATGTGGTGCTCGATGATCCCCTCATAGCCCTTGGCGGTGTTGTAGCGGATGTTGGGCTTGCTGTAGGTTTCAAACCACAGGCGGCACCACTCCGCTGCGGTGTAGTCGCCCGTGTGATTGAGCGGCGCGCCGCGATTCTCCCGAATGGCTTTCGCCAGCTTTTCCTTGCACTCCGCCTGGGTCTTGGCAGACACACTTTTCTGTATGGCTCGGCCGGTGACCGGGTCGATGCCCTGGGTGTATCTGCCCTCCCAGCGGCCGCTGGGCTTTTTTCGGATGCTGCCCTCGCCGTTGGCTCGTTTCTTTGCCATTTATGATCCCTCCTTTTTAACACAAACACATACCACAGAGTTTTTGGAATAGCTACTAAAATATTTCAGATTTTTTCGCGGCCTGCTCGTCGATCCATTCCATGAATTTATCACGGGGAACGATGATGCGGCTGCCCAAGGTAATGGTGGGGAAATCCCTGCGGTGGGCCACCTCGTAGGCGTGGGCCAGACCGATGCCCAGCACATGGGACACATCCTCCACGGTCAGCATTAGCGGGAGTTCGTCAAAAGAATTGTATTTGGATTTTCTCATTCAGTTCCTTTCTACCTTCCGGGCGGAAGGGTTTTATTCTTTGTTTTGCGACCCAGTTTCTGCGCCTCTTACATGGTCAGATCGGGCCACTGCTCCTCGCGGTCATCCGGCTTGTGGCCCAGGGCGATGCGCTTTTCTTGAAGCTTTTTCAGCCGCTTCCGGTCGATCTGGATACCGCCGGGGCGAGACTTGGGAACGGAGTTGTCCCGGAACACCCGGCTCATGTGATGGAGCAGCCGGGTCACCGCCAGCATCGTAGAGGGCGGACGGTTTTCCTCCAAGTGGTTCAGGAGATACTGGGCATACTGGTTACCCTGCTCCGCAGATTGGCTCAGCCAGTGTACGGCCTGCTCCTCATCGTGGAGGACCTCCCTACCAGCAAGGTACAGCTTGCCCAGCATGTACTGGGCGTACTGATTTCCCCGCTCGGCTGACTTGGTGAACCACTCCACGGCGTGTGCGGTATCCTTTTCGATGAGTTCGCCTTTGAGACATTCCTTGGCCAGCCGATACATGGCGTAGCTGCTGCCGTTGACCGCGGCGGTGTAGAGCCAGTTCATCCCCTTCCGGGTATCCCGCACTTCCAAATCATCCGAGAGGTATAACTTCGCAAGGGAATATTGTGCCACCAGATACCCCTGCTCCGCTGCGCGCTTGAACCAGTACCGCGCTTCCACCGAGTCCGGTATCAGCAGAGGACCGTCCCGCCAGAGCTTTCCCATCAAGTACTGGGCATACATATCACCGTTCTCTGCCAGTTTGTCCATTTCAGAGACGGCGTCGCTCCGCTCCTCCATGGTCAGGCTTTCGTCCCGGATCACATCCCGGAGCGTCCAGTAGTCGTATGAGGCGTTGCGGTATTCCTCCGGCTCGTCCTGCTGATTGAGGCCCTTCTCCTCGAAGCCGATCTCACCCAGGCGCAGGCACTCCGCTTCCTGAATGACCGCGTTCTTGATCTTCCGGAACTCCTTTTGCTGTGAGAGCGGGATGCGTTCCTGGGGCTTATCGTGGTAGTAGCTGTCCACCTTGCCTTGGAGCATCAGCCAATGGTCATAGCACTTGTTCACGACAGGGAGCCGTTCCATCTCGTCCACGATCTCATCCACCAGCTGCTTCAACCGTTTGGGAAGATAGCCGTAGGACTTTTTGCCCTTGACCGTTCCGAGCTGCGCCGCCAGCTCCAGCATGAGCTGTTCGGCGTTTGGGTGGTCACATACGCCGTCCTGCATGGCACGCACCAGTTCCAGCATCGCCCGGCGGGATTCCCGTACCAGCTCATCTCTGGACTCCGACTTCTGTTCGTAGAGATGCAGCATTTCGTTGCGGAAGATATCATTGGTGAGCTTGGACTTGATCTGACGGATACCTTCCTTGGAGAGGTAGGCCTGCCCCGCCTTGACGGACCAGGCCATCATGTGGATGTGCGGATGCTCGCCCTCGTCGTGGAAGGCAGCATACCATCGGAAGTCACCGTGCGGTATCTTCATTGCCGCCGCGATGTCGCTGCGGTGGGCGCGAATGAGATTTCGCCACGCCGCGGCGTTATCGAAGCCGAGCCGGACCGCATCCTCCCGCTTGAGAGAGATGATATGCGTCCACACATTTCCGGTGTAGTTCTCCAGTTCTTCCATGGCTTTCTCCAGAGAGACTGCATCCTTATCACCGAACAGACCGTGAGCGCCGATGCGCTCCGCGCGAGGACGGGTGGCGATATACTTCATGTACTGTTCCGACTCGTGGATGGCACCCCAGTTGGTCTCCAGCGCCAGCGTGATGAACGCAGAGGCGTTGACTTTGGTGGGCTTCGTCAGGTAGTCCTCGTACTCGTAGAGCGTTTTGCTGTCTGGGAAGTCTTTCAGTAGTTTGGCGATGAGCTGCTCCTGCTTCCGTGTGGGCGGACGGTCATCCGGGATAAGCTCTACTCGCTCCCGGGTCGCGATGTAGCGAAGGTATCCGGAGGCCCCGCCGGTGCTTTTGATATAAGGACTCTTGAGGATCAGTCTTGCCATTCGTCATCATCCCAGTCCGGCTCCTGACGGGAGCGCGCATACTTCTCCAGAGAGATGGTCCCGTTTGTGGCTTTCACATTCCGGACGCTCTGCGCGCGTATGCGCTTCAAGTCATCCCGGTCCATCTCGAACGCTTCCGCGATGATACCGTTGGTCATGTCCTGCTCCACGCATCTGGTAAAATCTCTGCGGGCGATATAGTCCTCCAATCTGCTCAGCCTGCCGTCGATGGCAGACATGATTGCCATGGGCAGCAGCGTTGTGTTGTCCTGTATTCCCAGATAGTCCACATAGAAGTTCACGGCTTTCTCGATGAACTCATTTTTGCTCTGGCAGTTGTCGGCGGCGTACCACTGCTCGATTCTTCTTCTGGTTTCCGGCTGCATCCGGAATGCAATACGATCTCTGGTTTCTTTACTCATTCAATTCCTCCTTTTTGCTGTAAGACATCCTTGAAAAGCCCTGCAACACGGGGCTTTTCGAGAAAGCTGACGCCAGCGGTGCTGATTTTGCCTCTCAAAGACACCAGCTTCAAATTCCTGAAACTGCCCGCACTGCGGGCAGAAGTGGCGGCTGCGGCGGTGCTTGCGACGCCATGCCTTTATCCTGCTTTTTCTTTCGTCCTGCAAAAGTCTGCCGAAAACGGCTCACATCCGGCTTCAATCCTCTGGCTGGGACTGGGACTCGCTTCCTCCCGGAAAGGCGCACACAAGGCGTTCTGGCAGTCCTGGGCGTTGGACTTTTCGAGGAGCTGCGCCGCACGATAGCGGGCGGTAGCCTCCTCTGCCTGCCGGAGCTGCCTCTCATAGAATGCTTCGAGTACACCTTGGATAGGGCGAACGGTGTAGAGCAGATTTCCGTTCAGGGGTCTGCCATCTTTGCTTCGTACCATCGTCGGCTCCGTGTAGATGAGACCTTTCTCCTCCAGTTGCCGCACATACTTTGCCACCGTATTTTCACTCATGCCGATCGCATGGCCGATGGTTTTGTAACTGGGGTAGCACTGGTAGGTCTTACGATTCTCGCACCGGAGCAGATAGGAATAGAGGGAGATCTCACGAAAATCCAGACCGATGCTGAATATCTCGTTTGGTACCATAAAATAGTTTTTCTCTGCACTGCGCTTGGGCCATTTGTTGAAACTCAATTCATACCTCCTGTATTGTCGTAGAGTCCGATGACGCTCACACAGGGGACAGAAAAATTTTCATTGCTTTTCTGCTGTTTACCTGATATACTTTTATCAGTAGATTTGTGCGTGCCTGTGTGTGCGCCGAGCCGCCGGACTGTTGCCGCAGTCGCGGCGGTTTTTATTTTGCGGGTGTGTTGTGTGATCCACATTCCTCCTTTGCCCTCATCTGTAAACTATCTTTTTCGCCTCCTCCGTGTTAGAATAAAAAGAGACCGTGCTCCCGGGAGCACGGCCAGAGATGGAATGACCTTCCGAGCGGATTGCTGTATGGCGGAGAGCACTCATGCTCTCATAGATGCTCTGTCGAAGACCATGTGGATTCGTCGGCGCGGATACCGTGCCGTACCGAACCAGGGGCAACCTCACCCGGGCGAAATTGTCCTTCTATTATTACTTAGAGAAAATTCGCAAAATCGGAAGGTCTGGAATTGTAAACTTTTTGTGAACGCAGAAAGGGCGGTGAGCTCATGTCCTTCAAGGATACTCAGTCGTACAAAGAACTCCAGTCTGACTGGCGCTGGATACACGAAATGGACCCGGAAGCTGCCGCCGCTGCAGACCAATGGGTGAAGGAGCATCCTGAGGAGTGGAAGGAGCTGGAGCATATGCTCTACTACAGCGAGGCGAACTTTCACAAGCGTGCAGCACCGGATACCCTGGAGGATGTGGATATAAAGCAGCCCCGATCTTACAATCCGGAAGCGTTCCTGCCGGAGGAAGTACGCAATGCGATTTACAATGACAGACGTTGGTTTGACCGAAGCAAATATCTGCCAGAGGGTTCTGATGAAGATCCCTTCATGTATTTGGACACCCAAATCTATGACGCCTTGCATGCACTGACCGAACTGCAGAGGGAGATTTTGTTCCGCACGATCATCAATGGCGAGTCCACTGAATCCGTCGCGCAGGACAAACAGTGTTCGTCCAGAAACATCCGGGATATCCGAGCCCGTGCGCTTCGACAGATACGGGCCAAAATCAAAAGACGTGAAGGCTACGGCAGACCCGACGTTGCCATCATTATTTTGCTGTTTATGCTGCTTGTTGGTGTTCCGCTTGTTTGCTGGGGAGAACAGCTTTGGACCGCATATCCCTGGCTGGAGCCTGTGGCTGCAGTGCTTAGCGCATTGGTTGTGGCTGTCATGTTCCAAGATTCCTTTCGCAGAGAAGCAGAAAGTCTGCTGCGCCAGCATTGGGCCAGCTTGAATGGGGCGCAGAAAAATCAATGACTACGAAAGAGGGAGTGAAGCACTTGCGGGGCTTCACTCCCTCTTGTCATATGGCGATAATTTGCATTATGAGAAGTTCGCTGACGGCAGCGTGAAATGCATTGAGGATGAGATTCCGTTTGCGCTGCCTGATGGCTGGGCGTGGTGTCGATTATCCATGGTCGGAACAACAAGCATAGGTCTTACTTATAAGCCAACCGAGGTCAAGGAAACAGGTACTATTGTTCTTCGTTCTTGTAATATTAAGAACGGCAAAATTGATTTTGCCGATTTAGTTCGTGTACAGGCTGATATCCGAGAGAATCAATACATTTATGAAAATGATATATTGATATGTGCACGAAATGGAAGTCAATCTTTAGTAGGCAAATGTGCGATAATGCAAGACTTACCTGAAGCAGCTTCTTTCGGGGCGTTTATGGCTGTTTTTCGCTCCATATGTAATCAATATGTATATTACTACTTTAACACGGCTCTATTCAGAAGCTCTTTTAGCAATGATGACTCGAAGCAGATTAACCAAGTGACACAGGCAATTTTACGTGATACGCTAATTCCGTTACCACCTTTTGCAGAGCAAACTCGCATTGTAGCAAAATTACACGAGATATTATCTCTTGCTGATTTTATAAACGACGGTACAGAGCAAATTGAAATGATCATCACAAAGGCAAAATCCAAAATCCTTGATCTCGCCATTCGCGGCCAGCTTGTGCCGCAAGACCCGGATGACGAGCCTGCTTCTGTCCTGCTTGAACGCATCCGTGCAGAGAAAGAAGAACTCATCAAGCAGGGTAAGCTCAAGCGGGATAAGAAGGAATCCGTCATCTTCCGTGGTGAGGATAACTCTTATTATGAGAAGGTCGGTTCTGATGTCATTTGTATTGACGCAGAAATACCGTTTGAGATTCCTGATACTTGGGAATGGATGCGATTGGAGAGTTGTTGCATCAAAGAAATTCGTCGAGGAAAATCTCCCACATATATCGACGAAAGCGGAACCCTTGTCTTTGCCCAGAAATGTAATACAAAATACAGCGGTATTGATGTGGGGTTAGCATTGTTTCTGGATGAAAGTATATTGGGGAGATATCCGAATGATGAATATATGCAGGATGGCGATGTGGTCATAAACTCTACTGGTACAGGCACATTAGGTCGCGTCGGCATCTATCATACGACCGACAATCACCGCGGTCTACCTATAGTACCCGATTCTCATGTGACTGTTATCCGTGCTGCCCATAGCATTCAATCGATTTATGTGTATGCTTTCATGAAAGCCAACCAAAGTAAGCTCGAAAAGGAAGGCGAAGGCTCTACCAATCAGAAAGAGCTCAAGCCGCTCACACTGAAAGAAATGCTTATCCCGATGCCGCCATACTCTGAGCAAGAACGGATTGCTGCTGCAATAACTGCTGCATTTTCAACTATATCTGCAATGGAGAAGAGCCTCAACTGAGGCTTTTTTCTATGCTCTCTATTGGTTCAAATAGTTTATCAATAAAGGCAACGATTCTCTCTTGTTCATCTATTGAGGGAAGCGGCACTATCAAATTGTGTAACAGCTTTGACGAAAAGCCTTGCAATCCGATACCTTGACCACCAATAAGTCCCAGCTGTTTCCACATATACATCACATAATAGTAGAATCGGCCGGAAAGCGAAATATACGGACGCAGTCGGTGGATATGATTCTGTATTCTGATGTTTTCCTCAAACATCCAAATTGCAGACCTACCTATATCTCCACCCTCGCAAACCAAAAGATCGCCCTTTTTCACAGTGCATTTATCAATCTCGCTATCTGCAAAAAGCATTTCTTTAAGTGAATCCAGTTCAAATCGATCCCAGTACAAATTCGATGTTGTGATATATGTCATAGGAGTTCCTGCTGAATCAGCTGAATTTAATGCCTTTCCGGTGTTATGGGCAAAAAGTGTACCAAGCCTACACCAACACCATGTTTCTGGCAGATCAAATGGAATTTCACTGTTAATACAGCGGACTTCCGTGTCGATCTTCTCATAATAAGAGATAGTCACATATTTCCCCTATAATATTGGCGCGATAATTTCGCAAAAATATTATTGGGAGGCACCTTTTTATGAGGACAACCGAAACATTTGAGCAGCACCTGAGAAAGAGCAATCTTTCGGAGAACACCATCCATTCCTATCTCTGGACAGTCGACTTTTTCCATGCCCACTACGATGAGGTCAACAAGGAAAACCTGCTGGCCTACAAAGGGTATCTGATGGAATTCTTCAAGCCCAAGACCGTCAACTTGCGTATCCAGGCGATGAACAAGTATCTGGATTTTCTGCACAGAGACCGCTTGCGGCTGAGAGCTGTGAAAGTGCAGCAGAAGAATTTTCTGGAGAATGTAATCAGCAACGCCGATTACAACTTTCTGAAAAAGCAGCTCAAGAAGGACGGCAACATGGAATGGTACTTCGTGGTCTGGTATCTGGCTGCGACCGGAGCGCGTGTGAGCGAACTTATTCAAATCAAAATCGAGCATGTGGAACTCGGCTATTTTGACCTATATACTAAGGGTGGAAAGCTACGCAGGCTATACATACCCAAAAAGTTGAGGACGGAAACTCTTGAATGGCTGGAGGAAACGCAGCGTTCCTCCGGCTTTTTGTTTCTAAATCGTTATGGAGAGCGTATCACTACACGCGGTATCTCCCAGCAGCTTAAAAACTATGCCGACAAGTATGGATTGGATAAAAAGGTAGTGTACCCGCATTCATTCCGTCATCGATACGCTAAGAACTTCTTGGAGAAGTATAACGACATTGCTCTGTTAGCAGACCTAATGGGTCACGAGAGCATTGAGACTACTCGCATTTACCTCCGCAGGACCGCCAGCGAACAGCAGGCGCTGGTGGATAAAATCGTCACATGGTAAAGGAAACAGCCGCCTTCTTTCGAGGGCGGCTGTTGGTTAGGCTAAGTTTTCTGTGATGGAAGCAAGCTGGGCAAAGGCCAGTTCAATTGCCATGATGATCCGCTTCTGCTCCTTAACCGGAGGAACAGAAATAATTGCTTTCTTGCCATCTGCTGTTCCGAGGCGCGGCATCTTCACGCCATATGAACACTTATTGGCATATCTCAAAAATGCGGGGGACATCAAAAAGTAGCGTGCATACTGCGGAAGTATATTCCGCTCAAACTCTAATGGCAAAATCTCAGAGGTGCAATATCCATCCTCATCCGCCAAGACTACCTTGTTCAGATAAGGACGAAGCTTGCTGTACAACACCTGACCTTTATGGAAACGGTGCTTTGTGCTTCCTGCATTGCGTTCACCTTGGCGTACTTTTTGTAGAACGACACCGGAATCTTTTTCGATATCTTCAAGATCCAATATCCACGCAGAATCAGCAATATCAGCGGTATCAATATTGGTACAGTTACCGTAGTCGCATAACTCCCCCAGGCAACACACACTCCAACTATCGGGGAGTTCTTCGAAATCCCAATCCTCCAGCGACTCCACTAATTCCCCAGTTCTGAGATAATAAGAGTTATCCTCACCACGGAAGATGACGGATTCCTTCTTATCCCGCTTGAGCTTGCCCTGCTTGATGAGTTCTTCTTTCTCTGCCCTGATGCGTTCCAGCAGGACAGACGCGGGCTCGTCATTCGGGTCTTGCGGCACAAGCTGGCCACGAATGGCGAGATCGAGGATTTTGGATTTTGCCTTTGCCACGCACATTACTAACGACTCACTCTGATTAGCAATCTCTGCAAGAAGAGCGTCGGCATCAAAAATAGCATTGATAATACGGTTTTGCTCAGTACAAGGCGGAACAGGTATCAATATGCTTTTGAGAATCGTTTGGTTGAGATTCAACATCGTGTTACCAATAGAATTTCCAGACATAAGCTCAACCGAGTAAGGAGAGCGTAGACAGACAGCAAAATATTCAGAACACAGAACTGCAGGGAAGCGCAGAATAAAGCTGCCTGTTCCACACAGCCACCCTTTCTGCGCCGGTTGAACAACTGCACATCTTCCCATATCTCCTCTGCGTGCAATCACAATATCACTTGGAGCCACTTTGAATGAAGAAAGGCGTTCAGCAGTTTCAGGCGAAACCTGCATCTTATCAATGGGGATTACCTTCCCATTTGTGATATTCATGGGATTTATTAGAGGAATTCCATCTGCGACATAATCGGATTTGTGTAGAGCACTTCCAAAAGGCCCGGTGATAAACGCTTCAATCAAAGAAACTAATCTCACCCACGCCCACCCCTCCGGCAGGTCAAATGGAATCTCATCCTCGATACATTTCACGCTGCCGTCAGCGAACTTCTCATAATGCAAATTATCCTCACCGACAAAGATAACGGAATCGTCCTTGATATCTTTGGGCTTAAGTTTGCCCGCCTTGACCATCTGCTGCTTCTGCTGTCGGATACGCTCCAACAACACGGATGCAGGTTCGTCATCTGGGTCTTGTGGCACCAACTTGCCTCGGATAGCGAGGTCAAGGATTTTTTGCCGCAATGCTTTCGTATCAATCACAGATCTATCCCTCCGAGGATCTCTTGCAGTTTTGTGACGGCATCCGTAATTGCCGCTGACTTGCTCTGCATATCATTAAGGATTTCCGTAATGGTGCGGTCATCTTTCTCGCCGAGATCAAGCCACTTGAAATCAAGCTTCAACTGATCGCGCGAATACACTTCTTCCTCGGTAAACTTTCTCCACCTGCCATTCGGGTTTTCTTCAGAATATGTTTGTACCCGATCCTGAATATGTCCGGAGCAATAGCTGGCGACGAAATCATCAAGGTTTTCGCGAGTCATCGGCTTAGTTGCCAGCGTATGCTTTATGCCGGTACGGTAGTCATACACCCAAATATCCTTTGTGGGGGTTCCCTTATCAAAGAACAGCACATTCGTTTTCACACCGTTTGCGTAGAAAATACCGGTTGGCAGGCGAAGAATTGTATGCAGGTTAAAGTCTTTTAGAAGTTTTTCGCGCACTTTTGCCGTTGCTCCGCCGTCAGTAAGGACATTATCCGGAAGGACAACACCGACGCGTCCTTTATCCTTAACAATCGACATGATATGCTGCAAGAAATTGACCTGGTTGTCCGAAGTCTTTACGAATTCGGGACGATTGGCATACACCTCAACGCTGCCCTGCGGTCTCGTTCCGAACGGAGGATTCGCAAGAATAACATTGAACATTTTGTCAGACTTATCAATCAGAGAATCCTGACATACAATCGGGCTCTTTGCGGTACCGATGTCATGCAGATAGAGATTCATTGAGGCGAGCGTTACAACCAGCGGAGTATTATCCGCGCCGAAGAAAGCTCTGTTTTTCAAGAAATTCTGCTTTTCAATCTCGCGGCTTTGTGGCTTCATGTGCTCAAAAGCAGCCAAAAGGAAGCCGCCTGTACCGCAAGCGGGATCGGCCACAGTCTCGGTGATTTTCGGATCGACTACATCAACAATAGCTTTTATCAGCGCACGGGGAGTGAAATATTGACCTGCTCCGCTTTTCTTATCCTGTCCGTTCTTTTCAAGGATGGATTCGTAGATAGCGCCCTTGAAATCGCCCTCCATCATATACCAGTTCTCACCGTTGACCATTTCGATGACTTTGGCGAGCATTACAGGACGGTCGATTTTGTTGGATGCTTTCGTGAATATAGTTCCGATCAGACCAGTGTCTTTGGAAAGCTCTTTCAGGATTTCCTCATATTTATCAACTAAGTCCGGTCCGTTGAGCTCAACTAAATCTTCCCATTTGTAACCTTCAGGGATGGCGCTACCGAGCCCCAATTCTTCCTTTTCGCTGTCCATCTTAAGAAAAAGAATATATGTGAGCTGCGTGATGTAGTCGGTGAAACCGACGCCCGCCGCCGCGAGAACACCTGCGATATCCCATACTTTTTTCAGCAGGGTGCTTTCGTTTTTTGCCTGTGTAATACTTGCCATTTTAAGCCACCTTCAAAATAAATCTTGATAATGTTTGCAGTTCTAATGCAAACCTCTTGCCAAAACACCCAATGCCTTTACGCCAAAGGTCGGTATCAATACTGTTAAGATCCAATACCGTAAATGCGCCGTCGCTGACAATATAATCAGTAATCTGTTTCATAACTATTACCTGCTCATCCGTCAAAGACCGCTGCATTTGACCGCAATATAAGTTGAAGCGCTGAGAGCATCCTGTATACAGGCTCGAAAGAGTTGGATTTTTTCTGAAAGCATATCGAACAAGTTGAATCAAATGCGTCAGCGCATTGACATTCTGCTTGGTATCCAGCTGCTCAACATTACCGTCGACATCAAGAATTTTATAGTTATTCCAGATGTAATACGGCGTGAACAACCGGTTTTCAGAAATGAGCTTATCCCTCAAGTCGCAAAGCATATCATGGGTTATAACGACATTTTCTGAATTGTAGATAATATGCAGAGCCTCAACAGAGTCCTTGTTATCGTTTAGATACTTTTCAAAGCTCTCAATAAACGTCCTTGCGGTTTCTTTTGAAAAGCCGGCATAGATTACCTCGTCTGGACCCGGAACTATGATGATGTAGCCTTTTTGCATTTCAAGCAACTTTTTCCTTGCGCTGATATTACTGATAAGGCAAGAAATCAGCGCTTTTCTCTCACTGTTCGGCTCAGAGATGCCCGTATATGGCGGAAGTACACTATTTTCTATTGCTTCATTGATGCTGTTTGCTAAAGTTCGCGGCGCAAATCCAAATGTCACAACGAAATAGTCAAGATGCTTGCCGAATAGAGGATTATCCTCATATCTGTGGTTAATCGTCGAACAATAATCGCGAAGCAGCTCCAAATTTCCATCTGTTACTTCGCCGTGTGCGAGGTGTTCCAACAGATGCTCAAGTGTCAATACTTTGATTTTTGGGCCGTCCCCGCCCGGTTTCGGAATCGTTTTATCAGACTCGGTTACACCTACCGCGTCAACGATGTAGTAGCACTCCTTTGTTTCCGCATTCGGAGTAATCTCCTTGAGTTTATCATCGTTGATGGTTCGACAGCCACGTCCTTTCATCTGTGTATAGAGGATGTCGGACTTAACATCATTCATAAATAGAACGACTTCCAGCGGTCTGACATCCGTGCCTGTTGCGACGAGCGTTACGGTAACAGCAATGCGGAAATCCTTTTCAATTCTGAGATCACGAATCAGATCGTTTGGGTTATCCGCGGAGTATGTAATCTTCTGTACAAAGCGCTCTGGCACTTTGCCGCTGGGAAACTTCTCGCCGAATACCTTTTTAGCTTCGTTTACAATTTCCGTCGCGTGGTTGTCATCCTTTGCAAAAATGAGTGTCTTGGGAATGTATTCCCATTTCTCAGCTCTGTCCGGGTATAGATCGGTGTATATGGCATCCCTGTACGCAGCAAGGACAGTTTCTATCTGCTTAGGATTTGTTATAGAGCGATCAAGTTGAGTAGGCGAAAAGTCAAGCCTTTCAGTTGCAGTGCGTTCAACCTTGACCCCGGTTTTCTTTGATTTTTCCGTAATTGTGTCGCCAGCGTTTATTGTTCCGCCATGCACGGTAACATTGGTAGAAATACGGTATACACGAGCAGGTACATTTACGCCATCAATCACGGATTCATTGTAAGTATATTTTTCTACTATATTATTATCAAAAAACGCATACGCTTCGGGAGTGGGCGTCGCTGTCAATCCGAGTATTTTGGCGTCTTTGAAATAATCGAGGACCGCTCTCCATTTTCCGTAAATCGAGCGGTGGCACTCATCGATCACAATGAACTGAAAATAATCTGGCGGCAGAAGTAGCTTGCCATTCAACGAGACCGTTTCCTTCAATGCCTTTTCATTATCCCGCTGTGAAAATTCATCTTCACGGTCTTCGTCTGTTTCATCGGGGATGGCTTGTCCGGTAAGTACCGCAAAAAGTTTTTGAATCGTGGATATGACCACATCGCCTTTAATATCTTCTGCCTTTTTCAGACGGTTAATCCGATAAAGTTCACTCAGAGCCTTGCCGTCCTCCGTCCTGTCAAATAGACTGAATTCAGACTCGGCCTGGCGAGCAAGGTTATTTCTATCAACAAGAAATAACACGCGTTTCGTTGGAGTATAATTCAGCAGGCGATAGGAGGCAAGACACGCAAGATATGTTTTACCAGCGCCGGTAGCGAGGATAGACAAAGCTTTCTTTTTTCCGACTTTCAGTGAAGCCTCAAGGTTAGCCTCGGCATCGTACTGACAATCGCGTAAGCCCCTTTTCGCAAGCCTCGGTAAAGCGCCATATTCAGATTTCTTGCCGATGATCTGGAGCATCTTTTTCGGAGAGTGCATGGCTGGCAGCTCAATATAATCCCCATCAGGATCGGTCAGCATATTCTTGAAATATATTTTATTTCCATTCGCAAGATATACCAGAGGAATCTGCTTGTCGAACCAAAGACCGTACCAACCCTGGGGATGGGAAGAATAACCCTCTGCTTGGTTTTCCACATCATCTGCAAGGGGATTTTCTTCACGCTTTGCCTCTACAACTGCGATTGCTTTGTCATCGACAAAAAGCAGGTAATCGCTTTCCGTATTGCCCTGCATGAGAGCCTCTTTTACGGCGGCAGCGCTCTTTGGAACATATTCGTTACGAGCAACAATATCCCATCCCGCCTCAGATAACTGCTTATCTATTCTTACTCGTGCTCTTTCTTCGGGTAACATAAACACTGACCTCCTGTTTCCTGATAATAAGGATTATCAGAAGTTGGCGGGCAAAATCAATCAAGATCCTCCGCAAAAAAGTCGCTGTCAATTCTTTTAATTTCGTATGTAGCTTCCGTGGACACACCTAAATCATATTCAATCATCAATTTTGCCAGCGTGGTGCCATCAACAAGCACGACCTTTGTGGTGTGTTGCTTCTCTGCATATTGGCGTGCTTCTTTCGTGAACTTGGCCGTCGTAATGAACAATCCTTTGGAAGCACCTTGTCCAGCCAGCGCACCAACGAATTTCTGAATCTCTGGTCTGCCAACGGTTTTGTCACAATCCCAACGCTTCGCCTGAATATAAATCAAGCTGAAGCCAAGTTTGTCTTCACGGATGATACCATCAATGCCTTCATCACCGGTTTGCCCGATGACCGTGCCGGCATGATCCACCGAGCCGCCATATCCCATTTGCGTCAACAGTTTGACGACCAGGTGTTCAAAGAAAGCGGGCGGCTGCTTCATTATTTCACTCAGGAGATCATCTGCCAGGGTGGTATTGATCTGTTGAAAGGCTTCATCCAAAATATCCTGCGGTGTTTTACCGGACCCCTTTTCCGTGGGTGTCGAAATTGCTGTTTCTTCATTATTGTTCGGAGAAATAAACTTTCTAAATGACTCAAAGCGCTGGAGATAAAGGTTATCAATTTGAGGAGGATTTTCATTAAGGACTTGTCTGCCTACTGGCGTAATCACATAAATACCTCGTGACGGGCTTTGCACAAGGCCTGCCTTTTTCAGATATGTCCTTGTCCAGCCAATACGGTTATCAAAAAGCTGCTGCTTCCCGCTTGGCAGCATCTCAGTCCGTTCCTTTTCGGACACCGAGAAAACACCTGCAACCGTATCTTTTACCTCTTTCGATCTGTGCAGTTGTCCATCTGCCAAGCAATCAAGGAAGGCACGGTACATCTCATCATATTTGGGAATTGGCATCTGATACTCTCCTTACGCTTTCAGCTTATAGGTTCTGTTTCGATTTCCGCCTTCGGCTACAACAATTTCTTCCGCAGTCAGTTCAGAGAGGAGTTTCTTGGCTCGTGTACTTTTGACTCCAAGGAGCTCTGCAATATCGGCACTTCTGGCCGAAATATGATCAGTAAGGTATGCAACGATTTCTTCTTTCTGCTGTGCAGATTTTATCGTCGCTTTTTTATCGTCACTTTTTATCGTCGCTTTTTTATCGTCTCCCTTGGAGAATAAAAGCGTTAATGTCGTCCGCTCTGGCTCGAGTTGCTCTGTAATATCCGGAGTTGTCCAATTTTGCTCACGCCAGACGCGGAAGATATTCGGGATGCCGCTACCAGCACGCTCACCAATATCAATCAGGTTGAACATCTTCAGCATCGTTCCGTTCCGCGGATCAGAAACACCGCCGCTCTTTGCGGCATCAATTTCGATGCGGAAGCTACCCGGATTAGACATCGTAATGCTATTACGCTTTTTGACGATGACCAACCCCTGTCTGCCGTAATAATCGGCATTCACCAAACAGTTGGCCAGTGCTTCACGCAGTGCCTGATGCACTGGGGTATCATCTATACGGGTACCACCGTCCATTTTGAAGGGCACCTTAATATCCTGAATCAGCTTGTTGTAGACCCGGAAATAGAAGTCATACACATTGCCGCTCCAGTCGCCGGAGGAAGATATGATACGGTCAGTCCAACGGGTATCAGCGTCATACTGTTCCTGATAGTCCAGAAAGTAAGCGTTAAATTCCCGCACAATATCGTATTCGTTGCCGAACATGAGAAGTCCTGCGGAGGTGGGATGCTTTTTCCCATCAGAGCCGATACCGACAGCACCCAGCTTCAGGAGGAAATCTTCATCCTCCAGCGCCTCCCATACATGACCAGGACGGGAAAGGCGCATCCTCTGGCGATAGCTGCGGACGCTCTCCTTGTTGAACACGGTCATGTCCATCTCATTCAGAATGAGCATATCCTGCGTCTTTACCGATGCATCGCGCACCATGGCCTGATATTCTTCCTTGGTGCAGCGGTAGTCACCCTCACCGTTGCGGCGGTAGGTGCAGAGTGGATTCCCATCCACATAAATCGGCTTATAAGAGCGCTCTGCACGGGGAACATTGATGACCACAATGTGGTCGCCATCCACCTCCTGGACAAATACATCCTTGGAGGACAGGACATTCACGCTGGTCTTATTGGGGTTATTGACGATATCCCAGAACTCCTTAATGAGTCTGTCAGGGCCGGGCAGATCTACCGTGTGCAGGGATTTATCCGCCCATTCTTCCACGCCCAACAGGATAATGCCGCCGTGGGTATTGGCGAAGGCAGAGTAGGTTTCCCAAATGCTTTTGGGCAGACCGCCAAGGGCTTTCTTGGCCTCAATGCGGTTGTTCTCCCGATATTGCTCGATTTTGGAAAAGTCAATCATGGTTTTCCTCCTTTACGAGCTCGATGATATCGCAGAAGTCGCAATCCAGCACAGTGCAGATCTTCGACAGAATCTCTGTGCTGACATGCTGGTTCTTGCCCAGCTTGGCAAGGGCGGTTGTAGACATACCGGTAGCCAGACGCAGATCCTTCTTTTTCATATTTTTATCGATTAGGAGTTTCCACAGCTTATTATAACAAATCGTCATCGTAACACCTCGTGTCAGAGTATACACTAATACAGGTTAATTCTAACACAGCAGCTTCAGTTTGTCTATTGAGAATCCAATTTTCAGATTCGTGATGTCCTTTCCAGACGAAAGATTTTGAATTATAAACTGGCAAAGGATAACCGCAGGAATGCTTTTTTGCTCTCCTGCGGTTATTTCTTTGTTTATGCGGCGCAATTTTTGAGGTCAGCCCATAATGCCGATTTTGTTGCCGTTTTCGTACATATCCTCGGCGTACTCGACATGGTTGGGTCCCTGGCTTTCTATCCAGCCGAAGCCAGGAACATAGACCATATCCGCCAGTTCGTTATCGTTAGCTATTGGCTCCGGTGCCGATTTAGGTTCGGGTTGCGCGGGCTGTACCGGGGTGGGATCTGTCTGCATAGGAGGTGCAGATTTCTGTTCTGCCACGGGTTCATCTTCTATTTCCGGTGCAGGGATGGGCAACTCCTCGGCGGCCCCTTCCGGGGCTGATTCAGCTTCCGGAATTCCCGATTCTTGCTTTTCTACGATTGCTGGCAACACCCGTTCTTCTGTCTCTGGAGGTGTCGGCCGTGGAGTGGTCACGGCGGTCGTTTCGCTCGGCGCGGGTGTTTTCTCGACCTTTTCGGTCTGTGGCCACACAGCGGCACACAGGGCAAGACAGGCGGTAAATGCTGCGGCGATGATGATACGCTTTTCCATTTTGTTTCCTCCTCTTTGGATGTAAAATGATTGAGTTCTGTGGACAACTCACCTTTTGCGGAATAGCTATCAGAATTTCAGAAGACTGTCCAGAATATTTGCCGCCTGCTGCAGCTCGTCCTGAGTGGCTTCATTTGGCATATCTTCGTCCTTTTGTACCTTGTGAGGCAAATAGAGTTCATAGTTCTGTCTGGTGATTGTCGGGCGGTAGTGTCCAAGCATCTGCGCCAGTTCCTTGGTATCCATGCCGTTCTTTAGAGCAAGGATGGCGCAGGTATGGCGGAGATCCGTGAATCGGATATGGTCGATGCCCGCTTCCTTTATGATCTCATTGTGCATCCGGCGCACCATCTGCGGCGAGTAGGGTTTCAGCGTGGCCGGATGCATAAACATGAGCGGGCTGCTGGGGTGCTTGCTGCGCTCCATGATGAGAAGGTCGACCACCTCCGGGGTCAGCCTTATTGACCTCGTTTGGCTACCGTACTCCACCAGCTCACGCCGTTCCACGGCACGGTTTTCCGCAACGGTCAGCGTCCGACTTTCGATATCAAGGTCGCTCCATTTCAGGGCGATGAGCTCGCCTTGGCGTAGGCCTGCCGTCAGCGCCAGCATGAACATGGGCAGATAGCCCAGCCGCTCGGCGGCGTCCAGATAGTCCTCCATCTCCAGAGGCGTCATGATATTCGCTTTCACCGTTGTTGACTTGCGGTAGCGGAATGCCTTGGCAGGATTCTCCGTCAGGAGACCGTCCCGTATGGCTTGGTCCAGGCATTGCTGAAGCAGGCGGTGGATGTGCCGCATGGTTTCTTCGCCCAGGCCAGAGCTGCCGGGGCGATGATTGCCGAAGTGCCGCCGCTCCTCCAGAAATTCTCCGACCATCTCCGATGTCAATTCAGAGAGCGGTATATCTCCCAGACCGGGGATGATATGGTTCTTAAATACATAGTTGTGTGCCGCATAGGTGGTCGGTCTGCTCTGGGACTTATCGTAGGTTTCCTGCCAGAAGCTGATGTATTCCTGAAGTGTCATATTCCCACCTCCATGCACTGACGCTGCAGGTCACGGAAAGCTACCCATGGGAGCCTGGCCTGTTTCAGGATTTTCTTGTGTAAGTAGTAGAATTCGTGGAGCTTGTAGGGTACTCCGGTCTTAGGGTTCTGGAACACATATGATGAACTGGTTTCTGATATCCGCGTCAGGAGATACGCCGCTTTCTCATTGAGCGTCAGCAACCGCTGACCCTGATGGATGTACCTGTAGCGGACATAAAAATCGGCCCACGACAAGGTGATCAGTTCACATTGCCGCAGGCCGCTTGATAGTCCTGTGTAGATGAGAGGGAGCACGCCGAGCTGTTCCGCTGCGTTCAGGTAACGCTGGAGTTGTCCCAGGCGCAGAGGGGCTGCTTTGTATCCCTCAGCCTTTGATTCCTGGCAGAGCCGCACTGGGTTGTACGGAATAAACTGTTCCCGTGCTGCTTCGTCCATGCACCGCCGCAGAAGCAGGTGGATGCACCACACACTTCTGGCACTGAGTCCCCGGTTCTGCAGGCTGTCGTAGAAATCGGTGATTGTCTGCTTTGTCAGGTCAGAGAGCGCCACACTTCCGATGCTGGGGATGATGTGGCTGTAAATCAGATTGCGGTACCCGCCCTCGGTGTTGCCGTTCCATTTGCGTCGGTTCGCGGTGAACCAGTAGTCGCACCATCGCCCGACCGTCAGCTTGTTTTCTTTCTGCATATTATCGTCTCCTTTTGGCAAACGAACAATATCACAGAAAGCAGGAAATAGCTACTGAAAGAACAGAATATTCGCAGAATAAAACCGTTCCGAATAACGCCGTTATCATTCGGAATAACACAGTTGATTTTATTCGGAATAGTGGTTATAATGTTCTTGACGAACTGCAATGGAGGTGTTCCAATATGACGATCAAAGAAGCGTCTGCCGCTTGGGGGATTACCGAACGGCGGGTCAATGCGCTCTGCAAAGCCGGACGTATCTCTGGCGCATATAAGGAGGGCAGGCAGTGGTTTATCCCGGACGGTACTCAAAAGCCGATGGATAAGCGTGGCCGCCGAAGTGCTGTGAAGCCCGCAGTGTCATCCGCACGCAAGCCCTTGCCTATTGGTGTGTCTGATTACCGGGATGCCTGCAAGAACTACTACTATGTGGACAAGACCCTGATGATCAAGGAATTTCTGGATGAGCGCCCCAAGGTATCCCTGTTCACCCGTCCCAGACGTTTTGGCAAGACGCTGAACATGGACATGCTCCGCACATTCTTCGAAAAGACGACCGAGGACACATCCGTTTACTTCAGAGACAAGAAAATCTGGTTTTGCGGGGAATCCTACCGTGCCCATCACAGAAAGTATCCTGTGATTTTCCTGTCTTTTAAGGACGTGAAATATACTTCTTGGGAAGAAACCTATCAGACGCTCCAAAAGCTGATCGCGCAGGAATTCCGCCGTCACGATGAATTAGCCTCCAGTTCTGCGCTCAGTGATTACGAAAAAGAGGAATATTCCATTCTCGCAACAGAAGCTGCTGATGAAGTGGATTATCAAATGTCCCTGCGGACATTGACGCTGCTGCTTCATAAGCACCATGATGTTGCCCCCATCGTCATCATTGACGAATACGATACTCCCATCCAGCAGGGACATGTGAACGGTTTCTATGATACTGTCATTGGATTTATGCGCAATCTGTTCTCCGGTGGCCTGAAGGACAATCCGCATCTGAGCTATGGTTTCTTGACCGGCATCCTGCGTGTTGCAAAGGAGAGTATCTTCAGCGGCCTGAACAACCTGAAAATCAACTCCATCTTGGATGAACGTTATAGCGAGTATTTCGGTTTCACCTCGGACGAAGTGCGTGAAATGGCAGAATACTACAGCGCATCTGATAAGTATCAGGAGCTCTGCGATTGGTATGATGGGTACCGCTTCGGTAATACCGAGATTTTTAATCCCTGGTCTGTCATTGGGTACTTCAACAATAACTGCCGTCCCAAAGCATTCTGGCAGTCTACCGGAAGCAATGATATCATCCGTGAGGTGCTGGCTTCCGCAACACCGGATATTATGGAGCGTCTGGAGCTGTTGATGAAGGGCGAGTCCTTTGTTACGCACATTGACACCGGTGTCATTTATCCGCAGATTCAGAATGATCCGTCCTCTGTTTACAGCTTTCTGCTTGTGGCAGGATACTTGAAAGCCGTGAGCTGTGTCCAGTCTTATGGTGAGGATTATATGTGTGAAGTAGCTCTGCCCAACAAAGAGATTTCTTTCGTCTACAGCAAGGAGATTCTCTCTCAGCTTGAGAATATTATTCCTCGTTCCGTTGCTATTGCTATTCAGGAAGCTATCTACAAGGCAGATATCGACTCACTGCAAAAAGCCTTGGAGAAGTTCCTGCTCCAAACAATAAGTTTCCACGATGCTGCCGACGAAACATTTTACCATGGTCTGATATTGGGTATGTGCGCTGTGATGGACAACAGTTATCGCATTACCTCCAATCGCGAAGCTGGTGATGGGCGATTTGATATTCAGATGCTTCCTTTGAATAAGCGTCTGCCTGGCATTTTGATTGAATTAAAGGCCGGAAAAGACCGCTCTGAAACACAGCTTGAAGACCTTGCTGATGTTGCCTTGCAACAGATCAATGACCGTGCGTACAGCGTTGATTTGCAGGCAATGAATGTTACATCAATTATAAAAATCGGCATTGCATTCTCAGGCAAAAGAACACGCATTGCCGCTGAAAGGCAAAACATCGAATAAACATCTTCGCTCAGCAGGCTGGCTATCATCCAAGTCAGCCTGCTGTTTCTTTGTCATCGCGCTTATTTCTTTGTTTATGCGGCGCAATTTCCGAGCTGCTCTCTGCGGCAAAAAGCACCTGCTGTTGAAGGTAAATCCGGTCGGAAGCACTTTTAATATACAGAATTCAATCCCACACAAATCCCAAAAGCCGAAAGCGGTGTCTGAAATAAACAGGCCAATAGAGTTCTAAAGAGGAACCGCAGGAGTGCCGGAAAGCGCCAAAGAGGGCGCAACAGGGCTTCCCGAAGGTTCAGACATAGGTTTGGGACCAAGAGACCGTGCGTTCGAGCCGCACTACTCGGACCAAAATCCCTCTGAAATCATTGATTTCAGAGGGATTTTCTTATTCTTTGTCTATTGCGGCGCAGGATTTGAGGTTGTAATTCTTAACACATTTTCTCAATAAATATATACTTGATGTTGTGATTTTTGCTGAATTGCAGTATAATTAATTTGTCGTGAGCTTGTGCCAACAAGGCAAGTCGGCTGGAAGCGTCTTTTCAATGAATACATACATTATATTCAAATATAATAAAGGAGAATGCGGATGTACAAGATTAGAAAAATTGTATTTCATGAACACCCTGTGTTAAAAAATCTTTCGCTTGATTTCTGCGATTCAGAAGGGAAATGTGTCGATACAATAATTCTTGCC
>OMGK01000524.1_pt1 | contig 26720 bp, 40 predicted proteins | sample 1645881 | NCBI WGS metagenome assembly OMGK01 (sample SAMN00849303, study PRJEB25192) | human gut metagenome
AGTCATTATCAGGTCATTTATGGACAAATCGTTACCGTTTTTGTCCGGCGGGGAACAGGTAACGATTTAGTAACGAAACTTTGTCTTTTACCGTACTTTTGAAGTCTTGGAAGCAGGACTTTCGGGCAATAAAAAAAGCCACAAATCATTGATTTGTAGCTTTTTGTCCGTTTGCTGACCATTTCTGTCCAGCACGTTCAGCGGAGAGACAGGCTGTGCGAACATACGAACAACGAACTACCACACGTTACCAAGTTTCCGAAATATCAGCGTTTTACCCCTATTATTGGCAACATAAGTAACCATAAGCTACCGATTAGTTAAGGCGTATTTGGGTTCCTTTATGGGTTTGGCTTATTTTTTCTTCTTTCGGGGTACCGGGAATTTGTTAAATTTATCCATTTCGGCAACCTTCAATTTATCTACGATTTTAATATAGGGCTTCATAGCTTTGTAGTCGCTGTGTCCCGTCCACTTCATAATAACCTCGGCCGGAACCCCAAGCCGAAGACCGTTTACGATAAAAGTACGTCGGCCGCAATGTGTGGTAAGAAGGGCATATTTCGGTAATACTTCTTCGTGCCGAACATTTCCCTTGAAATATACTACCCTTGTAGGTTCGTCGATACCCGCCATTTCTCCCATTACTTTAAGGTGTTCGTTCATTTTTACGTTACTTATGACCGGTAGGGCTTTATCATTCGGCAAACCTATATTTTCATACTTTTTCAGTATAGCCCTGCTATACTTATTCAATTCGATAATAAGGCCGTCTACGGTCTTTTGAGTAACAACGCTTATATAATCCTTCTTTACGTCGCTTCGACGCAATTTTGCCACGTCGGAATAGCGAAGGCCGGTAAAGCAGCAGAAGCAAAACACATCGCGTACGGCTTCCAACGAAGACCTGGACGGCGGAAATTTGAAGGAATACAGGTTAAGCAATTCTTCCCATTCCAAATAAATAATTTCTTTCGCGTTTCCGTCGACCCCCTTGAACTTCGGCTTAAATGTTTCGTGTGCGTTGCTTGGATTATACCCTTTATTGTGCGCCCAGCGCAAGAACCACCGAAGAAAGGACATATTTTTAGATATGGTAGTATTACGAAGGTCAGCTTTATGAAGGCTTGCTATAAACTTTTGTAGGGTATCTTCGTTTATTTCGTTAAATGTAAGGTTCTTATTAAACGCTTCTAAATGTTTGCGTAGGCTATTAAATTTTGTATAGGTCGCTTTCGTCCAATCATTAAGACGACCCATATTTTCCATAAATTCGGCGTATGCCATATAGAACGATTTGCCGCCTTCTTCCGCTTCGGTAGCCGGGGTTCTCTTCCCTGTTGCTTCATCGAATGCCGTTTTAAGTTCGGCCGGGGTCGGCACCCGCTTTTCCAGCAATTCGAAACGTGTAAATATGGCTTCTATTTGTTCTTCGCAAGCCGTAATAGCCCTATTTATTTCTCCGGAAGGTTGTCGGAACTTATTTTTTGTGTTTGGAATAACGCGGCCTTCTTTTTCGTTCCATTTTTCCGGTTCAATACTATATCCTACGCGGAAGTCTACCCGATACCCGGAATAGCAAACGCGCATACGAATAGGGAGACACTCTGCCAATACACCCCCTACCTTTTTGGGGAATAGATTAAATTTAATATTCCGCTTCATTTTGAAAACATATTACCCCGCCCGGTTAATAACCAATCGGAAGAAACGGAATACTTGGCTACCAAATAATAAAGGGCTTCTATTTGTATAGACTTATAGCGGGAAACTTTACCGGGCCTTGGGGTTACGCCGTAAGTGAATCGGGTTTCCCGATAACGGGAAGCACTTAACCCGGCTTCCTTACAAAATGATTCCAAGGCGGACAAACGGCCCAACGAAACAAGGGCTTCTATCGCTTGGAAGAAACGGCGGTTTACGCCGTCTTCGATAGGGGTTATTATCTTAGGCTTCTTTACGCCCATTTTCAAAGCTCCTTAACATCATTTCGAATGCCGACTTTGGCACTATGGCAGTTTCCGCGCCGGAAATAAACGCCGCTTCCAAGGCATTAAACACGACTTCCGGCATATCCCCATAATATTTTGGTTGGTCGTAGTATTCAGCTACTTTTATTTCGATTGTTTCCGGTTCCATTATACTAAGTTATTTTTACCAAATTTTCGATTTGTGGCACTTTATACCGATTAGCAGTACAAAGTATTAGCGTATATATTTTCGTTGAAATTAAGGGCATTTCTGTTTGTTTTTGCAGATGCAAATACAAAATCAATACGCCCAAATAGCAAAATACGCTGCATTGCTTTATTTTTCGCTTAGCTTTTCTATTACCGATATTAGCCTGGCTATTTGACTATCCTTTTCTTTTATCATTTCTTGATAGCCTTTTTGTAGTTCAATCATTCCGGCAATATCATTTGTTGTAACACTATTTCCGTTCCCGGCAACGGCTGTATTATTGTTCCCGGTAATCCTATTTATATTATTGGCTTGCAGCATTTCACCATCTCCTGTAAGAAGCCAAATAGGGTTAAGGTCTGGGAACCTTTCAGTAATTGCCTTCATTTTGTCGGGTTGTATAGACGTCCGTATAGAATTGACATACGAAACAGAAACGCCGATTTGCCTACAAAATTCGCGTTCGCTAATATTTAGAGTTTTTATATACTCCCTAAGTCTTTCTTTTACACCCATATAGAACAATTTTATAAGGTTGCAGAAAAATATTTTTCATTTTCGCATAGAAAATCCTTGCGTATTACACTGCATTGCTATATATTTGCATCGTGTAACTTATACGATTGCAAAGGTACAATAATAATACGCTCCGAGCAAATAAACGGAATAGCAAAAAATACCTAAGCAATATAAGCGACAATGAATTATGAAGTACGATACGACATTTATTAACAGAAACTTCCTTTTGAAAGTTTACGGAGTAGACGGCAACAATAAAAGGATAAACCGCCTTGTAGGAGTTTCCGGGCTTGTGTCGCTAATTGGCGTAGAACTTACTGAAAAATTCATAACTCGCGCACTTAACAGCAAGAAAGACAGCGTTAAGTGCCGTTTACGCAGAGGATTGCAAGTAACACTATATTTCAAATAAATATGAAGAAGTCAGTAATAGTTAAAGGCAAAGAAAAGCGCATAGAATTTTCGTACACAATAGGCGAAACTATTTCGATAAGTAACAACGAGGTTAAGAAACCTTGGGGGCGCGTTAATGAACATGTAACTGTTTCTAAACTAACATTTACGATTGACGGAAAAACTTACGAAGGAACGCGAACCTTTAAGGTTGCCGGCGGTCCATATTCGGAAACCTTCGAGTTCTACGGGAATAGCTTTGCTTCCCATAAAAAAGCAATTGAATACATACTTAATAATATCGAGAAATGAGCGAAACGACAATTTACAAAGAAGGGTTTAACGCCGGATTTATGCAGCTTCGACAAATTGACGTAGAAGCGGCCACAAAGGAATTATGGCAGGCGTTGGGAATTAACAACCGTAACACATTCGCGGCTTATAAGTTTGGACGAATAGAGCCGAAGGCAAGCCAAGCCGTAGCCGTCGAATTGGTGTTTAGAAAGTACGGCGTTACGACAAATATTTGGGGGAAATAGAAATGAGAGCCGAAGCAGGACTAACACAGAGGGAAACCCAAATAGCCGAGTTATTGGCTTGGGGAGCCGCAAAGAAGGAAGTAGCCGATAGGCTTTCTATTTCGCCCCGAACGGTTGAGAATACCGCAAGAAACATTTATAGCAAGATAGGAATACAGAAGGCTACGGAGCTTTGCGTATGGTGGTTCTGCACACATTGCGGTGTTTCTTTTGACCTATCCCCTATAAAACGGACAATTATAGCCTGTTTCTTCCTTGCGATTATAATACCGCATGAAATGTACGGCCAAGGCGATACCTATCGGATATTCAGAAGCCGAAAGGTAGCCGAGCGTATAGCAACACGAAGAACCGGAAGAAGACCGGAATACGAATTAGATTTTTGGGAACTATAAAAGGCAAAAGCTATGAAGCAACTAATAAAAGAATTATCTCTTTCGGGATTAACGATAAAACAGAAGGCGATAGTATGGTATTTCACTATATCGTTTTGTCTTCTTGCAAGCACGGCGGAAGCTCCGTTATGGTTCCTGTTTTTAGAAGTTGCCAACTTCGCTAATGCCGCCCGGCTTATAAAACGGGTTCCGTTGCCGGAAGACCAACAAGACAATTAGGTGGTATGGTGGACTTAAAAACAAGAGTAATAGACCTTACGGCCGGCGAACTCCTGGAACTAATAGCAGAAGGACAAAGCACCCGAATAGAAGTAGACGTTACCAAAGACGCAAATAAAAAATACGTCTACGGACGGGCTGGTATAGCCGAACTATTCAAATGTTCCATGACTACTGCCAGCAGGATAAAACAAAGCGGCCTAATAGACGGTGCATATAGGCAGGTAGGCAGGTTGATAATAGTAGACGCGGAAAAAGCCTTAGCGTTGGCCGCAAAGAGAGCAAAAAAGAGTAACAACCGAAAATAAACAACTTATTATGAGTAAGAAAGTAACATTAAAAGAATTAGCCCTTAAAAATTTTAAGGGTATTAGGGACTTAACCGTAAAGTTCGGCGAAGTAACCACAATTTCCGGGGCAAACGCGACAGGTAAAAGTACCGTTTTCGACGCTTTTACTTGGGTACTTTTCGGGAAAGATAGTAGCGGACGTACGGATAGCGGGAAAGGAGCATTTACCGTTAAAACGGTAGGCCCGGACGGGAACCCTATACTTAAATTGGAGCATTCTGTAACGGCAGTTTTAGATGTAAACGGAGAAGAAGTGGCCCTTACCCGAACCCTTACAGAAGATTGGGTAAAACCGCGCGGCAAGGCCGAAGTAGAACTTAAAGGAAATACTACGCATTACTTCTGCAATGGCGTAGAAATTAAAGCGGGAGCGTTCCAAGAGAAAGTAACGGCCATAACCGAAGAACAACTTTTTAAGTTAATTACGAACCCTGCTTACTTCCCTTCGTTGGATTGGAAAACCCAGCGAGAAATATTGCTGCGTATTGCCGGGGGCGTAACATACGAAGAAGTGGCCGCCGGCCGCGCCGATTTCGCGGCTATCCTTTCCCAACTTTCCGGTAAAGATTTGGCAGAGTTCAAACAAGAAATAGCCTACCGCAAAAGCAGGATTAAGGAAGGTTTGGAAAAATGCCCTATCGAGATTAACGCAATAGACAGCGTTACGCCCGAAGCACCGGATTACGGAGCCTTGGAAGCCGAAAAGGTACGCTTATCTGCCGAATTGGAAGAATTGGAAGCGGCTATTACGGACGTTGCAGAAACGGCCCGCAAGCACTACGAAGGTGTGCAGGGGAAACGCAAAGCGATTAACGACCTTCGAAACCAGCAGCAAGATATAATTTTTCGGGCAAGGCAAGCGGCCCAAAAGGAAGGTTACGAAAAGAACGCAAAGCGTAATGAAGTTAAGACCAACTACGAAATAACAAAGCGGGAAGCAGAAAATTATAATACCGCTTCGGAAAATAGCCTTTCCGATATTCGATATACTATTAAAACCATTACTTCCGAAGTAGCGGATTTAACCGCCAAGGTGGAAGCAAAGCGCGAAGAATGGAATACTCGGAACGCAGAAGAATACAAAGTAAGTACCGACGGCCTTATTTGTCCGATTTACGAAACCTTATGTTCCGACGCAAGCGTTTTGCGTATGGACGCAATTGCCAAGGAGAAGGCGCGGGCCAAATTCGACGAAGCAAAGCTACGCGACCTTAGCCGGATTACCGAAGAAGGCAAAATGCTTAATCAGCGAATAGCAGAAAAGAAAGCACGGTTACAGGAATTTGAAGCCCAACTTTCCGAACGTATGGAAGCTATTGCGGCTAAGAAAGCCGAATACGCAAAGAAGTTACAGGACTTGGAAGCGGAAATAGCCGCCAACCCGGAAGTAACCGTATCTACCGACATTACCCCCGAAAACTTACCCGAATGGAAGGAGATAGAAGCCCGGATAGCCGAAATATCAGCTACAATTTCGGATATACCGGCGGCCGATACTACCGAGCTTACAGCCAAGAAACGGGAACTTACGGCCCTTTTGGACGAAGTAAAACAAAAGCTAAGTATTCGGGCCACCATTGAAAAGAACGCCGCAAAGAAGGCCGAAATATTGGCGCGGGAAAAGGAATTAGCCCAGCAGCAAGCGGACTTAGAAAAGCAGGAATTTACGATAGACGAACTTAATAAGGCCCGAATGGACGAAGTAGAACGCCGGGTAAATAGTAAGTTCCAAAACGTCCGCTTCCGAATGTTCGAACCCCAGCTAAACGGCGGCGAAACCCCTACTTGTATCGCAATGGTAGACGGGGTTAAGTACGCAGACCTAAATACGGCCGGAAAGATAAACGCCGGGCTTGACATCATTAACACGCTTTGCCTGTATCATGGGGTAAGCGCACCGGTATTCATCGACAACGCCGAAAGCGTAAACCAACTATTCCCGGTTGCTTCCCAGCTTGTTAAGTTGATTGTAACCACCGACAAAGAATTAACCATTAACCACTTATAAAAATTAAAGTTATGACAGAAGAAAAAGGATTAACCGTAATTGACGAAGCAAAGCGGAAATTCGAACTTGCATGTAAGGACGCTTCGGCCTTGCAGATTGTAAACAACTTCGGCGCGGCATTTACCGCCGTAAACGTAATAGCCCTTTTGCGCGACGCTCTTTCCGACGAAGTAATGGAACGTGTTTTTATGCCACTTATGAACACGAAGGTAGGCTTTCTTACCGACCGCAACGGACGACCACGCAAAAACGGAACGGTACAGCCGCTTTATACTATTCCGGTAGTTCGGGACGCAATTATAGACGCGGTAAGTATCGGGCTTCTTCCGACAGGCAACCAATTTAATATTATTGCCGAACGAATGTACCCTACTAAGGAAGGCTATACTGCCCTTCTTCGGAAACTTGGCGTAAAATACTTCATCGACGTATCATTTGACAAAGGCCAAAACGCCGGATTTGCGGAAGTGCCTTGCAAAATAAGCTACACGTACAACGGAGAAAAAAACAGCTTCGGGATAGTAGCTACCGTGAAGAAGGACGATTACAGCAGCCACGACCAAATCCGGGGTAAAGCCGAACGCCGCGCCAAAAAAGCCCTATACGAGTATATAACGGGTTGCGACTTCGGCGACGCGGACGAACAAAGCGGCACCGTAGAAGACGTAGAATATAAGGACGTTACCCACGAGGTAGAAACCGAGGTTAAAAACAATGCCAACGCAGGCGGAACACTTGATTTCGGCCAAGTAGGAACGAACGGAACCCAGCAGCCACCTAAAACACCCGGATTCTAATATGAAAGTAGTTTTTGGTATTGCCTTTTTGACGGCAAAGGACATCGAAGCAATGAACGCCCGGATTAACAAAGCGGCGGACATGGCGAAGGAGAGCGAACAGAGCGTAGCTCAGCAGGGCAAAGCCCTTAACCGGTTTTCGGGCAAGTTCGATACGGCTATGGACTTCATCGGCCGGAACCTTCCGCTAAAAAGGAAACGTAAAGCATTTCGCAAAATAGTAGAAGCGTAGTACAATGGTTCTAAAAGTATTAGGCAGTAGCAGCCAAGGAAATAGCTACATTTTGGAGAACGACCGCGAAGCCTTGTTATTGGAAGCGGGCGTAAGATTCGCCAGCGTAAAGCAAGCGTTAGACTACAATATAACGAAGGTTGTAGGCTGTCTAATTACCCACGAACACAAAGACCACGCAGGCTACATTAACGAAGTATTGAAAGCTACCGTACCCGTTTACGCTTCGGCCGGTACAATTGAGAACACCCAAATAGAAGGCCCGCGCCGTGCGAATGTTTGCAAAGCCGGAAGCCTTTTTACCCTCGGCGGTTTCCGAATTATTCCTTTCGGGACTAAGCACGATTCCGCCGAGCCTTTGGGGTTCTTCATAAACCACGAAGAATCGGGTAATATCCTATTCGCTACCGATACCTATTATTTGCCCTGTAAGTTCGCGGGCCTTAATAACGTATTGATAGAATGTAATTACCGCTTAGACCTATTGGACGCGAATATAGCGGCCGGGCGTATTCCCGCCGTTGTTCGGAACCGTACGCTAAAATCGCATTTAAGTTACGACCATTGCGTACAGGCGTTACAAGCCAACGATATAAAGGGGGTAAATAATATTGTTCTTATCCACCTTTCCGACGGTAACAGCAACGCCGAACAATTCCGGGCAGGAGTGCGAGCCGCAACCGGTAAGACCGTACATATAGCCGAAGCGGGGCTAATAATCAATTTCAACAAAACCCCCTTTTGATATGATTAAAGGATTTGACCAAGAAACGCAGCCCTTAAACGACTATGAAATGGGCGTACTTCTTCCACTTCTCGTACGGGGGCTTAGGACGAAAATAGGGCGCGAAAATGCCGTAACAAACAAGCATATAGTAAACAGCCTTAAAAGTTCCTATAAACTAAACGACGCACGGGTAAGGAAGATTATAAACCACATAAGGACAAACGACCTTATACCTGGCTTAATAGCCACTTCCGACGGGTATTTTATAGCCCAAAGCGAAGCGGAACTATTAGAGTACGAAGAAAGCCTAAAAGGGCGTGAAGACGCTATTAGGGCCGTCCGGTTGAGTATTGCGCGACAAAGGCGAATACTTTACGAGCAAAAGAGGGAAGAAAAACAAAGTTCACTTTTTAACAAATAACAAAATGGGAAAGCAGTTTTTTATGGTTTACGCCGAAGGCCAAGGCGCACCGACGTACAAACACGAGAATGAACAGGCGGCCAGCAAGGAAGCCGAACGATTGGCCGAGAAGTTAGGGGTTAATACGACCGTATTACAGGCCGTAAAAACAGTTACCCCGAAGGACATTACCAAGCGCGTAAAAACCTACGCGGACGCTTGTGCGGTGCTTGGAATTGAGCCGATGAACGAAGCCGTATTAGCGAAGTTGGGCTTTACCAAGGACGAAATAGCCTACCGCAAGTTAAAGACTATTGCCGAAGCCCTTAACGAAGGTTGGCAACCGGATTGGGCTAATAGCAACGAGTATAAATATTGGCCTTGGTTTGTGTATAATACCGCGCATGCCGGCTTTTCGTCCGCGGCTGCGAATTACACGGCTTCGGCTACGGCTGCGGTTATCGGCTCTCGGCTTTGCTATAAAACCCGTGAACTCGCCGCGTACGCGGGCAATCAGTTCGAAGATATTTATAACGATTTTCTTTTAATCAAAAAATAATGCAACATGGAAAGAGAATTAGGGAAAGACCTCGAACAAGGCAAGAAGCGCGTAGCCTTCCTTATGGATAATTGCGACGCGGTGGAAGAAAAGGGGTATATGAAACCTTTTACCCCGGAAGAATTGGCCCGCATGAAAGAAAGCCTTTCGGAAACAGACATAGAAATTAACGACATCGAGGAAGAAAAGACGGCCGCGATGAAGGACTTTAAGGCCCGTTTGGAACCCCTTACGACGGAGCGAAAAAAGACCTTGGAAGGGTTGAAAAAGAAGGCCGAATTTGTTACCGAAAGGTGCTTTAAGTTCATCGACCAAGAAACCCGCGAAGTAGGCTATTATAATGAGAACGGCGACCTTATAGAGAGCCGTCCGGCATACAGCGAAGAATTACAAACAACGCTATTCCAGATTGGAAGAAAAACAGGTACTAATAACTAAAAAACAAAACAATGACAAAGCAAGATTTAATTACAGCAATTGGAAGTAAGACCGGACAAAACGATAGCAGCGTAAGACCGATTATAGAAGCTGCCTTAGACGTGATTAAGGAAACCGTACAGCGAAAAGAACCCGTTTACCTTCGCGGATTCGGCACCTTCCAGCCAAAGAAACGGGCCGAAAAGAAGGCCCGTAACATTACCGCCGGTACTACGATTATCATACCGGAGCACGAAGTAGCCTACTTCAAACCAAGTAAAAGTTTCACAATTAACAAATAAAAGAATATGGACGAAAATAAGAAAGTAGTAGTAAACCTTCCCGAAGGAACTACGCAGGCGGAAATTATAGTACGTGATGGTGAAGCCCCCGCAGTTCTTGACCCCAAGGCCCCGGTAAAAATAGACCTTTCCGGCGTTATCGGTGCGCCGGTAGAGTTCTTAGAAAAGCGACTTTCCGAAGCCGACCAAATAAACCCGAAGCGTTGCCACGTTTTGGTAGACCGGGAAAAGGTGTGCATTACACTCATTACGAACGAGAACGACGAATATACTACGGGCCGGGTGGTAGGTCGTCTTTCCCAGCACCCCAAATTTACCGAATTTGGGATTAACACCGGCAAAGGTTGGGAACCTAACGAGTTGGGGCAGTTCTTCAAAATGAACCGCGCATTTTTCCCGGACAAAACCGCGAATATGAAGCTCGTTACCGAACTTAAAAACTTCGAAGCTACCGTAAATTCCAAGGTGGAGAAGCAAAAGAGCGAAAAGGGCGACTTCAAAGACAATTATAGCGGCGTGGTTATGAGTAACCTGCCGGAAGCCTTTACCCTTCAAATTCCGATTTTCAAAGGTATGCCGGCGGAAACTATCGAAGTTGAATTTTACGCTTCGGTAAACGGCCGCGAAGTAACCTTGCAACTTGTAAGCCCCGGAGCTTGCCAGCTTTTAGAAGATTTGCGCGACAGAATTATAGATACCCAAATAGAGCTAATTAGGGGGCTAAGTCCCGAAATTGCGATTATTGAGCAATAGCAGTATTAACCCAGCTACCCCGGTTTCCGGTCCGGGGTAGCTTTCACAAGTAACAAAATGGCAAAAAGATTTATAGATACAGACCTATTTAAGAAGCGATTTACAAGGGGATTACCGCCCGCTTATAAATTGCTTTGGGTGTACCTTTTTTGCGAATGCGATAACGCCGGAATATGGGAAGTAGATTTAGAAGTAGCCGGGCTTTATTGCGGCGAAACGTACACTTTGGAAGATTTCGAAAAAGCCTTTGCCGGAAGAATCTATTTCTTCAATAATGGAAGTAAAGCGTTTATCCCCGAATTTATTACGTTTCAGTACGGCGACGTATCGAATTTAAGCCCTACTAATAACGCGCACAAATCGGTATTGCAAAAACTCGAAAAATACGACCTTATACGGGTATTGAACGAAGGTATTACCCAGCTACCGCAAGGGCCGATATTAGGGGCTGGCAAGCTCCAAAGCAGGAGCAAGGTAGCCCCCAAAACAAAAGGCGGTAAAATATTTCAGAAACCCACCTTTGAGGAAGTTGCGGCGTATTGTCAAGAACGGGGTAACGACGTAGACCCGCAGGCATGGTTAGACTTCTACACTTCAAACGGTTGGAAGGTAGGCCGCAACCCTATGAAGGATTGGAAAGCGGCGGTTAGAACTTGGGAACGTAACGATATAGCGAATAGCGGAAATGGACGAAAAGGACAACAAACAGGGGCTGCAACGGGTGGACTTAACCCGGTTCCGGGCGGTACTTCAAAGAAGGGCTTTACCGGAACGCTTTAAGGTTGATAAATACCCCGAAGACGTTCCGGCAATGTTGCGGGAATGTTATATAGCAGAAGTTATGCGGCGGCGTATGCAGTTCATAGACGACGAAGCAACACAAAGCCATATAGAAAAGGCGGCAAAATGGCTTACAGGCAATTGTAAACCGGGGCTTCTGTTATTCGGAACGGTAGGTAACGGTAAAAGCACCTTAGCCCGCGCGATAGGTAGCCTTATAGGGATTCTGTACGAAAGTGCATATTTCGACCAACGAAAGACGGTTAGGACGGTATCGGCCTTAGAGCTTGCAGACATAGCGAAGAACGAACCGGAACGATTTAACGGCATTAAGAAAGCCGAGCTATTAGCTATTGACGACGTAGGTACGGAACCTTCCGTAGTGAAGGTTTGGGGAAATGAAATTAGCCCCTTTGTCGATACGATTTACTACCGGTACGACCGGCAGCTATTTACAATTATGACCAGCAACCTAAACGCGGAAGACCTGGCGAACAAATACGGAGAACGAATTGCAGACCGATTTACGGAAATGTTCGATAGAATCCCGTTTATAAACCATTCTTATAGAAAATAATAGCCATTATGGGAAAGATATACATATCGGGCCGGATAAGCGGCCTACCAATAGATGAAGTAACGGATAAGTTCAACGAAACAGAAGCCAAGTTAAAAGCCAAAGGTTACGAAGTAGTGAACCCCCTTAAAAACGGTATTCCGGATACCGCTTCTTGGGAAGCCCACGTAGCTATGGACGTTCTTCTACTTATGGGGTGCGACTCTATTTATTTGTTGCCCGATTGGTTTTTTTCCAAAGGGGCTACACTTGAAAAAAACTTGGCCGAATTAACGGGGAAGACAATTATTTACGAAGAAGTACCAGCCTTCCAGCACATAAAGCAGGCAATAGCCGAAGGCATGGGCGTTGCCTTCTATGATATTGTAGGCGAAAGCCGAGAGCAAAAGCACGTTTTCGCCCGCATGATTTTCGCCCAGCTATGCCGGGAAGAAGGAGCAACGGTAGTAAGGATTGCAAAGGATATGAAACGGAACCACGCTACAATAATATACTACCTTAAAAAGTTCCCGGACGATTACCAATATACCCCCGAATTTAGGGCCTATGTAAATGCAGTTAAAGCACACCTATCAAAAGACTAATTTTACCTCTTACCGTCTTACTATAATACGAAATGGAAGATATTAGATTACTTTATATAGACTTGTTTTGCGGTGCAGGTGGTACGAGTACAGGCGTAGAGAAAGCCAACTATAATGGGAGTAAATGTGCGAAGGTTATAGCCTGCGTAAACCACGACGCTAACGCCATAGCGAGCCATGCGGCAAACCACCCCGAAGCGCAGCACTATACGGAAGATATGCGAACTTTGGACTTGCGCCCATTGAAAGAACATACGGCCGAAATGCGCCGAATGTATCCTATGGCGAAAGTTGTACTTTGGGCTTCGCTTGAATGTACCAATTTTAGCCGAGCCAAAGGTGGACAGCCCCGCGACGCAGATAGCCGTACCCTTGCCGAACACTTGTTTAGGTATATAGAAGCCCTAAACCCCGATTATATCCAAATAGAGAACGTAGAGGAATTTATGAGCTGGGGCGACTTGGACGAAAACGGGAAACCGATTAGCAGGGACAAAGGGCGGCTTTATACTAATTGGGTAGATAACGTAAAAGCCTACGGGTACAAGTTCGACCATAGAATACTAAACGCGGCGGATTATGGGGCCTATACCAGCCGAAAGCGATTCTTCGGAGTATTTGCCAAACATTGCCTTCCTATCGTTTGGCCTAAACCCACACATTCAAAGACCGGGGGCGGCGACCTTTTCGGCAGCTTAGAGAAGTGGAAGCCCGTAAAAGAAGTTTTAGACTTTTCCGATGAAGGGGAAAGTATATTTAATCGTAAAAAACCGCTTTCTCCTAAGACCTTGGAGCGCATATACGCGGGTCTTATAAAGTTCGTAGCAGGCGGGAAGGATTCGTTTTTGATTAAATATAATTCAGTAAATAAGAAAACGGGCAAACATATTCCGCCTTCGATAGATGAACCCTGCCCTACCGTAGCTTGCCAAAATAGGTTAGGTATAGCGAACATTCATTTTCTCGCAAAGCATTTTAGCGGACACCCGGAAAGCAAGGTTTCAAGCGTAGACAACGTAGCAGGAACCATTACGACCGTAGACCATCATAGTTTAGTGGGAGCTGAATTTATTTCGGCATATTACGGAAACGGTAATAATCATTCAGTAAATGCGCCTTCCCCGACCATTACAACGAAAGATAGGCTTTCGGTGGTAAGACCGCAATTTATAGCGAATAGTTATAGTGGTGGCGGGCAATTATCAGACTTGGATAATCCTTGCCCGGCGGTAATGACTAACCCCAAGCAAAACGTAATAACCTGCAAATGGTACCTTATGAACCCACAATTTTCTAACGCCGGCAGTTCCGTAGAAAAACCTTGTTTTACACTTATAGCCAAAATGGATAAAAAGCCCCCGTACCTTATAGCTACCGAGTGCGGACAATTGGCGATAGAAATTTACGAAACAGACAGCGGCCCGATGCGGAAAATAAAGGAGTTTATGGCCCTTTACGGTATAGTCGATATAAAAATGCGCATGTTAAAAATTATCGAGTTAAAGCGAATAATGGGCTTCCCGGAAAACTACACCCTTATAGGGACGCAGGCCGACCAAAAGAAGTTTATAGGTAACGCGGTAGAAGTGAATATAGCCCGTGTTCTTTGCGAAGCCTTGGTAGAAGAAATAACAACCGATTTATTAAAAGTAGCCTAAGCAATGACAATACAGGAGCTAAACACGCGCCAAGGTTGGACGCTAAACCAAAAGATAGACCACGCGGTAGGAACGGTAGAAGCCTTCCTTTCCCGTACGGGTAAAGTTCCCTACGTTTCATTTTCCGGCGGCAAGGATTCTACCGTATTGCTCGACATTGTGCGGCGATTTGTCGATAGGGATATAAAGGCGGTTTTTTGCAATACCGGTAATGAGTACCCCGAAATTGTGCGATTTGTCAGAAGTACCGAAAACGTAACGATAATACGGCCCGAAATTACGGTTAGGGAAGTTATAGGTAAGTATGGCTTTCCGCTAATATCGAAAGAGCAAGCACACGGCATACGCCAAGCCAAAACGACCAAAAGCGAAAAGTTACTTTCTATTCGCCTTCACGGAACAGATAAAACGCGAGGGTACACAAGTGGGAAGATTGCCGACCGTTGGCAGTATCTAATAAAACAGCCTTTTATGGTTTCGGAACAATGTTGCGAATATCTAAAAAAAAGGCCTTTTGCGAAATATAATAAGCAGACCGGCGAAGTCCCTATATTGGGGGTTATGGCCGGCGAAAGCGATTTAAGAAAACGGCAATATATACGGCGTGGCGGTTGTAATTCATTCCAAAATAACCATATCGCAAGCTACCCGATAAGTATTTGGACGGACGCAGATATATGGGCCTACTTGCGGAAATTCAAAGTTCCGTACTGCGAACTATACGATAAAGGACATACCCGAACAGGTTGTATGTTTTGCGGATTCGGGGCGCACATAGAAAAAGTATCGCGTTTTGAACTATTGTACGACCTACACCCCAAAGCCTATAACTCATTTATGGAGTACCAAAACAACGGTTATACCTACCGGGAAGCCTTACGTGCTATTGGGGTTCAGCTACCGGACGAAACGCCGCTATTATTCACAAGTAAAGATTTTCAAACCAAATAATTAAAGTAATATGTTAGTATTAGAAGCAATTGGCAACCTCGGAGCAGATGCCATTATTAAAGACATTAACGGGCAAAAGTATATAGCTTTCAGCATAGCCCATACCGAAAGCTATAAGGATTCACAGGGACAGCGAAAAGAACGTACAACTTGGATTAGTTGCCTTAGATACGGAGAAAGCCAGGTAATTAACTATTTGAAGAAAGGAACCCGTGTATTTATTCGCGGCGAACTTTCTGCAAAGGCATACGAAGCTGGCGGGGCATTACAAGCTGGTATAAATTGCCGGGTTAGAGAATTGCAACTTTTAGGCGGGAACCGGGCCGACCAACCCGAATCACCCCAGCAGGCCGCAACGACTTCGGCAGCTACACCAAATTACGCGCCACCAGCATATCAGCAACAAGAAGAAGACGATTTACCATTTTAACAATTACCAATATGATAGGAAAGAAATTAAGCCCCGTGCTTGAAGAAATGGAAGCTACCCTTTGGGAGTACGAAGCATTTAACGGAGCAAAGCCAAACTATACCTTAGAAGGGTTCCGGGCTTCCACGAAAATATTTATGAGCGCACTCGTAGATAAGTTTTTCGAGAAGCAGCAGTCCGAAGGAGTTAGCCAAGAAGACACCTTAAAAGCCGTAGAAAAATTAGGGCAAGACGTTAGGGCCTTGGTTTTTAACGCTACCGGAATAGATACGCACCTACTTTACAACCGAACAAAAGTAAATTAAAGTATTGAGTATGAAAGCAAAACAATTTAAGGAAGTAAATGCAGTTTACGGAGAAAATCAACCCGAATATTACCCCCTTCCTGCATATAAATCAGAAGACGGAACGGCGGTTTTTTGCTTTGAGTTGGACGAAGAAGAACGGAAGAAAATAGCTGAAACCGGGGAACTTTGGGTAGCCCTTCGAACATTTAACAAGCCATTACAGCCAATATGCGTAACCGTAAATAAGTCGGACATTTTAATAACACAATAATATGAAAGCAGTAGTAACACTTGGTAAACACTTCGGCCCGAAGCACCCCCGTAAAGGGCAAGAAACGGGCTTTAAGGACAAAGTAACCGACGGGCGGAAGGTACATACTTGCCGGAGCAATTACGAGTATTGGCGGGCCAAAATAGAAAAAATAACGGCTACCGGCGGGTTGCTTAGTGTACGCCAATGGAGCGGGAAGGCATACCGTAGCCCCCAAGAGGTTATAACAGAGATTCCGGCCGGCATAGTCGGCGTACAGAAGTTGGAGTTACGACGGGAAAAATGCGTAGTAAATCACTATGCGGAAGAACAACAGGAAAAGCCGATAATATCTATCAGTTATTACGATTATTCCGCAGAGGTAGACGGTTGCCCCGTTTCCTTGGATATTTTAGCCGAAAACGACGGGCTTACGGTAGACGATTTTAAGGCGTGGTTCAAACAAATAACAGAACATTATGAAGGACGAAGAAATTAGGGCTTTGCGGGAAGAAGTAAAAACGCTTAAAGCCCAAAAAAAGGAATTGGCTTGCAGGTTAAACGGTCTTTCTTCGGCGTTAATACAGGTTCTAAAAGTAAAATCCCTTAGAGGTTGCGAGGTAAAAAATTGGTTGGGATTTGAGAACGGGAACGGTACAGATGTAGGGCAAGATATAGAACGATTGATAAAGCGGGCCGAACGGGAACAGAAGTATTTATTAACTGTTAAACACGAATAGGCATGTTCGACACAAACAAAGTTATAGTAATTGCCGACGTTACAAAGCAGCCGTATTTATCGGTTGCAAGGTTTTCGGGCGGTTGTCGGGTAAATGGCGTATTCTACGCCTACGTTCCCAAGCACGATATTTTAGTGCGCGAAGATTGGTTAAAGGTATATTCGACTATGGACTACGGAAAATTTATATCTGCCGTTAAAACCGGAAATAAACCTGAATTACCAACTTGCCGTACTTGTAAGCACCGCCAACGGTGGGAGTTGAACGACCATAGTACGAAGATAGTACAAAGTTGCGCCCTTCAAAAGAGCCGAAGAACGGGTAACGGATTGAAGCGGATAAAGGTAACTAACACGGCTTGCCCCTTATACGAAAAAAGAACCGAATAATATGAGACATATAGAAAGCCAAATACAGAAGAACTGCGTTACTTGGTTCCGGTTGCAATACCCGAAAATAGGCCGCCTTCTTTTCGCGGTTCCGAACGGCGGGGCAAGGAACGCAAATGAAGCCGCGATTATGAAGGGCGAAGGAGTAACGGCCGGGGTTGCTGACCTTATACTACTTTACCCTTCCGGCGGGTTTCATTCACTTTGTATCGAGTTTAAGACCCCAAGCAAAAGCAGCCGGCAAACGCCAACACAAAAGGAATGGCAAGCGTTGGCAGAAGCGCACGGTAATAAGTACGTTGTTTGCCGCTCATTAGAAGACTTCCAGCAAGTTATACGGGCATATATACCTCGTTTATGTTGGTAACTTTTTAATTATTCTTGGATAAAGAAGCGTATTATAGTAATGCGCTTCTTTTATTTTTGCGTAACGCGAATATTTACATACTAATAAACGTACACAGGTATGAAAGAAAAGATTTTACAGGCCCTTACGACCTTTAAGGGCTACTTATTCAGTTCGGACAAATGGCTGCATTTAGCGGCCGGATTTATCATCGCCTTCTTCGTAGGACTTTTCGGAGTTTTCTATGGGCTTTCCGCAGGTATTTTGGCCGCCGCCGGAAAAGAGATTTACGACAAATTCAGCAAGAAAGGAACCCCGGAAGTTTGGGATTTCGTTTTCTCTGTTGTTGGCGTACTTGCCGGTATCATTAACGTACTATTGGCCCGCTTGGTATTCCACTTCATCGCGTAGAGCCTATGGCACCGAAGAAGATTATAGAAGCAGATATAGCCCAACTTATACCGGACGATGTAAATTTCAACAAAGGTACGCAGTTCGGCCAAAGTTTGATAGAAAAGAGCCTGCGCCAATTCGGGGCGGGCCGTTCTATTCTTTTGGATAAGAACAACCGTATTATAGCCGGAAACAAGACCGTAGAAAACGCCGGGCAAATCGGCTTAGAAAAGGTTTTGATAGTAGAAACCACCGGCGAAGAAATAGTAGCGGTAAAGCGTACCGACATAGATTTAGACACGCGGGAAGGGCGCGAACTTGCCTTAGCCGACAATGCGACCGGGGCCGCTAACCTGGCTTGGGACGAAGCGGCACTTACCCAAGCGTCGGATAAGTGGGATATAGCCCCCGACGATTGGGGCGTAGAATTGGAAGGCTACGGCGGAGAAGGCGGCCAAGGGGAAGAAGATACGGAAGAACAGCTTAGAAGACTTAAAGACGACTTCGTAATGCCGCCTTTTTCCGTGCTTAACACCCGTACGGCCGAATGGCAGGAACGCCGCCGCGCTTGGTTGGAAATAGGTATAAAGAGCGAGGAAGGAAGGGACGAAGATTTGACATTTGCCAAATCCGCTCAACCGCCGATATTCTACGACACAAAAAACACGCTTCGGGAAACCTTGGGGCGGGAACCGTCTACCGATGAAGTGTTAGCGGAAATGGAGAAGAAGGGAATACAGGCTATGGCGACTACTTCAATATTTGACCCCGTTCTAACCGAACTTTCCTACCGTTGGTTCAATATCGAGGGTGGACGCATTTTAGACCCTTTCGCTGGCGGAAGTGTTCGCGGTATAGTAGCGGCAAAATTGAATATGCCCTATGTTGGTAATGACCTTCGGGAAAAACAGGTAGTAGCCAACATAGAGAACGCGAAGGAAGTTTTAGGTAACATACCGGCCGAAATTGCTCCGCGTTGGACGGTTGGGGATAGTACGCAGCTTGAAGACGTGTTACAAAAGAATGGCGTTACCGGCGATTTCGATATGGTATTTTCTTGCCCACCGTACGCAGATTTGGAAGTATATAGCAACGACCCCCGCGATATTTCCAATATGGATTACCCGCAGTTCTTGGAAGCCTATAAATCCGCGATAAAGCAGGCTTGCGCCCGATTGAAAAACAATCGTTTCGCTGTTTTCGTAGTTGGGGACGTTCGTGATAAAAAGGGTATTTACCGCAATTTCATAGGCCATACTATCGAAGCCTTTACGGAATGTGGGCTAAGCTACTATAACCACTTGATTTTAGTAAACCAAATTACCAGCCTTGCAATGAGAATACGCCGACAATTTAACGGTGGTCGCAAAGTTGGCAAGGTACACCAAAACGTATTAGTATTCTGTAAAGGTTCAGTAGAAGAAACGGTAGACCAATTCGAAGAAGTACAGGTTAAGAAGGCCGTAGAACAATTCAATAAGACCCGCGAGAATAGCGGCCTTCACGACGACGTATTAGTATTTTACAAAGGCGACCCGAAGACTATAAAAGAAGAATTTGGAGAACTACACGCGGGGGACGATTTGCCGCAATAAGTAAGTAATGGGAAGACCAACGAAATACAATAAGAAGATAGCCGAAAAGATATGTTCGCTTATCGCTACCGACACTTATACGGTGGCGGAAGTATGCCGTATGGTTAAAATTTCCGATTCTACTTATTACGATTGGATTACCCGGTTTCCGGAGTTTTCGGATAATATAAAAAAGGCCGAAGCGGAACGTATGGCCTTCTTCGTAGCAGAAGCGAAAAAAAGCCTTTTACGAAAGATACAAGGTTACACGGTGCAGGAAAAGCACATAACTACGGTAGGTTCCGGTAAGTACGACGTAAACGGCAAGGAGATACCGCGAATAAAGGAACAGAAGGTAGTAGATAAACATTTCCAGCCGGACACGGCGGCGATAATATTCACGCTTACCAACGGAGAGCCGGAGAATTGGAAGAATAGACAAAACAACGAAGTAACGGGCAAGGACGGTAAGGATTTGTTCGGGCAACTTACGGACGAAGAATTAGACGCACGTATAGCCGAATTGGAAAAGAAGTTAGGGAAATGACACGCCAAGAGAAAATAGAATATATAGCCGCATTACGGGAAAGGTTGATACGAGAAGCACGTACCGACCTTTTGCCGTTTACCCGTGCTACTATGCCTACTTTTGACCCGGCCGAATTTCATATACGATATTACCACGTTCTAACCTTATTCGCGGAAGGAAAGATTAAAAAGCTAATGGTATTCATGCCGCCCCAGCACGGCAAAAGCGAAGGTTCTACGCGCCGCCTTCCGGCTTATATACTTGGCCGGAACCCGGACAATAAAATAGCCGTAGTAAGCTATTCGGCACCGAAGGCCCGCAAGTTCAACCGCGAAATACAGCGTATTATAGACACCCCGGAATATGCCGAAATATTCCCGGAAACGCGCCTTAATTCATCGAACATTACGACCGTTGCCGGGGCCTGGCTTCGCAATGCCGACGAATGCGAAATAGTAGGACACCGGGGCGGTTTTAAGACCGTCGGCGTAGGTGGCCCGCTTACGGGCGAACCGGTAGATACCCTTATAATGGACGACATTTATAAGGACGCTAAAACTGCTTGGTCGGCGGTTGTTCGTGAAGCTATCGAAGATTGGTACGACACGGTAGCCGAAACCCGACTACACAACAATAGCCAGCAGCTTATAGTATTTACCCGCTGGCACGAAAATGACTTAGCCGGCCGCCTTTTGGAGCAGCAAGGAATATACGACCCGGTAAACAACACGAACGGGTGGGTAGTAGTAACATACCAAGCGATTAAGAAGGGCGCACCTACCGAATACGACCCACGCGAAGAAGGTACGGCACTATGGCCAGAACGCCACAACTTAGAAAAGTTGGAAGCAATACGCACCCGAAACCCGCACGTATTCGAAAGCCTTTACCAGCAAGACCCGAAACCATTGCAGGGCCTTATGTACGAAAACCCATTTAAGGAATACGACATACTGCCGGCCACCAAGCTACGGAAGGTTAAGAACTATACAGACACGGCGGACGAAGGCGCGGATTTCCTTTGCTCGATAACCTACCTTGAAACAGAGATAGGAAACTTTGTTTTGGACGTGCTTTATACGGCTAAGCCTATGGAGTACACCGAACCCAAAACGGCCGAAATGCTAACCAAACACGCGGTAGAATTGGCCGTAGTAGAGAGTAACAACGGCGGCCGTGGTTTCGCGCGTAATGTAGAGAAACAAGCCCGGTTAATGGGTAACAACAAAACCCGTATTAAGTGGTTCCACCAAAGCCAAAACAAGGCCGTACGCATATTTACGCATAGCGCGGAAGTGCAAAACCTTACTTATTTCCCGCGAGGGTGGGCGCAAATGTGGCCCGACTTCTACCAAGCCCTTACGCACTATATGAAGGTTGGCAAGAACGCCCACGACGACGCGCCGGACGCATTGACCGGAACCGTAGAGCAACGGCCCATTACAGGTAAGAAAAGCGCGGCCGGATATTTCGCATAATGTTTAACTATTAAAATAACAACAAAATGAATAGCAAGCAGCTTAACGAACTTTTGGCAGGCGAAAACCATAGTACCGCTATTGCCGAATTGAAGAACGGGCGTAACGCGACAGAGCCGAACGCAGCCGAATATATCGCCCAGCTTGACCCCAAAGGCCACGACGTAAACGACCCGGTAAAGCGTAGGGATAAGAAGGTAAAAGTAGACCTTTCCGACTTCGATATAAACGACGAAGAAAAGAAGAATATAAAGACCGTTACCAACGGAAACGGTGAAACCGAAAACTTCCGTATAGAGCCGGTTGCTCGCGTAGCCTTGGCAATTCAGAAACTTATAGTAAAGCGGGCCGTAGCCTTCACGTTTGGAAACCCCGTAACCCTTAACGCGGAACCGGAAGAAGGCACCAAGGAAGCCGAGGTTTTGAAAGCTGTAAAGCGCGTTTTGTTCGACACCAAAAGCCGAACCCTTAACCGCAAGGTAGCGCGGGCCATTTACAGCAGCACGGAAGCGGCCGAACTTTGGTACCCGGTGGAGAAACAGACGAAAAACTACGGCTTCGATTCGACGCACAAACTTCGGGTAGCCATTTTTAGCCCGTTGTTCGGCGATAGGCTTTACCCCTACTTCGATGAAACGGGCGATATGATAGCTTTCTCCCGCGAATACGTCGTAAAGGATAGCGCGGGGGTAAAACATACCTATTTCGAAACCTATACCGATACCGAAATACGGAAATGGACGCTTACGAGCAACCAATGGCAATTATTGGACGGCTACCCCAAGAAGAACCAAATAGGCAAAATTCCGGTTATTTATGGCCGCCAGCCTGCCGTAGAATGGGAAGACGTGCAGAACCTTATAGACCGCTTGGAAAAGTTGCTTTCCAATTTCGCCGATACCAACGACTACCACGCAAGCCCGAAAATCTTTACTACGGGTACTATTTTGGGTTGGGCCAAGAAGGGCGAAAGCGGGGCCGTTATAGAAGGCGAGGAAGGAGCAACAGCGCAATATCTTAGCTGGGCGCAGGCCCCCGAAAGCGTAAAATTAGAGATAGAAACCCTTTTGCGTATGATTTACACCATTACGCAAACGCCGGATATTTCTTTTGATTCAGTAAAAGGTATAGGGGCCGTTTCGGGTGTAGCCTTGAAACTTTTATTTATGGACGCTCACCTAAAAGTACAGGACAAATGCGAAATTTTCGACGATTATTTGCAGCGTCGATTAAGCGTAATACAGGCGTTTTTATCGCAAATGAACACAAAGGATAAGGCTTTTGTAGACGCTTGCGGTAGCCTTATTATAGAACCCGAAATAGTGCCGTTTATGATTGAGGACGAATCGGCGAACGTAAACCTTCTTCTTTCGGCAACCGGTCAGAAGGCTATTTGTTCTCGGAAGACGGCCGTACAGCAATTGGGCTGGGTAAACGACACAGACGCAGAGATAGAGCAGATAGAAGCCGAAGAAAGTGCGGCTTCCTATTCTTCTATTTACGAACCCACCGAATAGCTACTAACCAAGTATATAACTAAGTTACTAACTAAGATATGGGTAACATAGTAGCAAAATTCGACATAGATAAGCTATTTGCAAATGCTTATAAGCGGATAGATATAATAACGGCTACCGTTATAGAAGCTATGCAAATGGCTTGTTTAGAGGTTACGCGGAACGCTAAACTATTGAACACCTACAAAGACCGGACGCACCTGCTACGTTCGTCGATTGGCTTCGTTATCTACAATCACGGCGAAAAGGTAGCGGAAAGTTTCGGTTCTACCGGTGGCGAGAAAGGGAGCGAAGGCGTAGAAGAAGGTAAGCGTATGGCAGCACAAGCAGCCGCACAATACCCGAACGACATAGTAGCCGTTATAGTTGCCGCCGCCGATTATGCCCTATACGTCGAAAGTAAGGGGTACGACGTAATTAGCGGGCCTTGTAGCGAGTTAAACGGCATTTTAAGTAAGTATATACGAATTGCAATAGAAGAACTTAGGGCGTAATGGATAAAAGGCAGGAAGTTATACGATACATAGCGAGCGTAGAAAAACAGCTTTACGCCCTGTTTGGCGATACATACCAGGCAGCTATAAAACTTACCGAGGTTAGGAAAGCAATAGAAACGGGGGCTTCTTTCACATGGAAGGGGAACCCAGCAGCCGAACGCAAATTAGACCGATACCTAAAAGACCTTAGCAGTAAAACAGCCCTTATTACCAAAAACGGCATTATAGGGAGTTGGGACAAAGGAGAAGCACGAGTAAGTGAACAGGCGTTAGAAACATTCGGGAAGACATCTGAACGGCGGAAAGAAGCTACCGACATTTGCGAACAGGCAGTAAAGGCACACCGGGCCAAAGGTGCAACGGGACACGCTTACGCTAATGCCGACCGCGAGGGTATGAACTTATCTACCCGTGTTTGGAATTTGACAGCGAAGGCGAAACAAGAACTTGAAATTATCATACAAAACGGCATACTTGAAGGTAAAAGCCCGGAAGAAGTAAGCCGTAGCCTTCGCGGTTACTTGAACAATCCCGACGCGCTTTATAGACGGGTTAGGAACAAAGAAACCGGGGAACTTGAATTAAGCCAAGCGGCAAAGAAATACCACCCCGGCCAAGGCGTATATAGGTCGGCGTACAAAAACGCCCGCCGGCTTGCAGTTACAGAAATGAACGCGGCCTACCGTCGTGCAGAGTGGGAAAGCTACCAAAATAACCCCCTTGTTATAGGGTATGAAATTCGACTAAGCAACAACCATACGACCACCGTAAACGGAAAAGTAAAGCGGCTTGTAGACATTTGCGACAAATTGGCCGGACGGTACCCTAAAACTTTCCGGTGGACTGGTTGGCACCCGCATTGCCGTTGCGAAATGGTGCCTATATTTATTTCGGAAAGCGATTTTAGGGAACGAATAAGGGCGCGTAAGGCTGGGAAGTTGAAGGATTGGAAGCCGAACCAAAAACAGGAAGTAAAACAGGTTCCGAAAGCCTTAACCGATTGGATAGCCAAAAACGAGGAACGCTCGAAGGGTTGGCAGACCTTACCGTACTTCGTTAGGGATAACCGGAAAAGTATAGGCACATTACCGGTAAACACCTATACAGCCGAAGAACGGAAGTTTACAAGGGCGAGAAGTACGGCCGAAGCAATGGAGCGGGCAACGCAACTGCTTAGTACGCTTTACCCGGATATTCAGAATACGGAGCTTGCGGCCCTTCATCACTACACCCAACAGGGCGGAAACTACCGGCAACTTAATAAGCAGTTGGATAAAGGCGGCCTTACCGACTTTAACAAGGCTTCGGCTTCCCTAATGGCTAAGGCTTTGGAAGGATTGCCGAAATACCGGGGAACCGTCTACCGTGGCGCAATTATGAAACGGAAAGATTACGAACGCCTTTACGCTGGCAAGGACGAAGTAAAACACGCTATTTTCACATCAACGACCAAAACGCCGGCGGTAGCTTACCGATTTGCCAACTATCGGGATTTGAAGAAGACGGAAGTAAGGGTACTTTTTGAGATTCAGAGCAAAAACGGCCGCGACATATCCGATATTTCGGAATTTAACGGTAAATTTGCCCCCGAAGACCAGCGGGAAGTATTATTTACTAACGGCACCCGGTTTAAGATAGTGAAGCACGAAATTTTCGGGCAAGAAGTACGCATAACACTTGTAGAGCTATGACAGAAGTAAAAGAAATAGATAAGTGGCCCGATAACGACAAATGGGCGAAGGCCCGTAAGGATTGGGACGCAATGCCTAACGATAAAAAGGAAGCGTACCGGCAGGAACACGCGGCCGCTATTGACCGTTGGGAAGCAGAAACCGACGCTATGGCGGAAGACGACGATACAGAAGAAAAGAAGAAGGAGTAGCAACACGCTACTCCTTTCTTATTTTTCCCGAATTTCGATTTTGTGGCCTTCAATTCCGCAGGGTATAGGCTGGTAACATGCAAAGGTAATAAACGGGAATATAGCCGTTTCTCGTTGCTATACGTGTGTTACTTTCAAACATTCGTTATAATCGGCCTTGCTTACTATTACGTTGTTATAACCCATTTTTCGAGCAAGAATACATATACGAAACATTTTAATACCGAGTTCAGAACCGCCGTGCGGTATCATTACGCAGGTTTCTCGAAATTCAGATAGTGGTATTTTTATTTCATATTCGGCCGGTTCCCGTTCACAGGAATTGGGATTATTTTTGTTACGTTGGATTTGTTCTAATGCTTCGGCGTTTGTCGATAACGGTATGGCTAACTTTCCCCCATTGACTGAAAGGGTTACGGTTGCCGAAATATTGCCTTCTTCATCTACGGAAAAGTCGCTTATTCTATCGTCATCGGACGGGGAATCATTGGCGTTGCCAAAAAATAGCTTTTTTATCCACTTCATACTATTGCTTTACGAAAATGTACGGTAGCGATAAATCGGGGTCGTGAAGGTTCATTTTCGTTTCGCTTTTTATTGAAAGCGCGAATCTCTTGTATAGCTTCTTTGTGGAAGTCCGGTATAGGCGTAGTTCATCGGCCGTATTCGATAGCCAATAATAACACGGCACATCTTCGTAACCTTCGCTATGGTAAACCAATTCGCCAAAGGCAGAAAATAACAGCCGTTCTCCTTCGATAAAGTCGTTTTCGTAGATTTCTACGGGCTTATTGTTTTGGGTTCCGAATATGATTTTATCCGGGTCGGGTTGCAATTCGGCACCTGGATAGTCGCCAAGGTTCGAAAATTGGGTGTCGGCCCAAGTCCCATTAAATACGGATAAGGCTTTTTCTTGTTGTTCGGTGTAACTTCTTCCGGGGTCTTCATCTTTGGAACAACCGGCAAAAGCCACTACGCAGGCCAAAAGGCAAAAGTAAATGTTCTTCATCTTCCTTAATTCCGCAACACTATTATAAAATATTTTTTTTAAGTACCTGAGCAACAAA